>OCTX014534707.1_pt1 | contig 15369 bp, 14 predicted proteins | sample 1539691 | NCBI WGS metagenome assembly OCTX01 (sample SAMN02144231, study PRJEB22623) | gut metagenome | biome: sheep rumen | host: Ovis aries | place: New Zealand | reverse complement strand
GGCTACTCTGGTGCGTTAAATTATAATAAAAGTTACCTTTTGGTAAGTTACCTTTTAGTAACTTTTTCGTATCTTTGCCGTGTAAACAAACATATAGAAGAATATGAATGCTCCATTTCAATACGGGACGTTAGCAACAAAAGACAATTTCGTTGACAGAGTGGAAGATAGGGCGCAGTTGAAAAACTTCCTGTCTTCACATATTAATGTTATGCTGGTTTCTCCACGTAGATGGGGAAAGTCCTCCCTTGTTAAGGTGGCAATGGAAGAACTTCAGGAGGAAGACAAAGATATACGAGTGTGCAATATCGATGCGTTTAGTATTGGATCTGAAGCGGAATTTTTCAGGACGTTTGCCAGTCAGGTGATAGCGTGTGCATCCAGCAAGTTGGAGAAACGTATTCAAGATGCCAAGAAGTTCCTGACGGGGGTTATACCGCAGGTGGTTATCAAGGACGATGTAACGAATTTCATGGCTTTCGATGTGAAGTTTGTGCCGCAGGAACAAGACAAAATGGACATTCTGAGACTACCAGAAACATTGGCGCAGGCAAAAAAGATTAAGATGATTGTCTGTATTGACGAGTTCCAACAACTGGCTAATCTTCCAGAATACAAGAATATGGAAGGAAAGATGCGGTCTGCATGGCAGCAACAGGAGCGAGTGTCTTATTGCCTATATGGCAGTAAACGGCACATGATGCTGGACATATTTAACAATTCCAATTCACCATTTTATCGTTTTGGACAGTTGCTTTTCCTGAACAAGATTCCCAAAGAGGAGTGGATGCCTTTCATCGTGGAGACTTTTGAAAAGTCAGGTAAGCATATTTCTGACGAGTTTGCTGAGCGGATATGCGATACAACAGAATGCCATTCCTGGTATCTACAACAATGTTGCTACTTCGTATGGAATGCCTCAGTCAAGGATGTTACAGAGGAGTCGTTTAACTACGGACTCAGACAGATGATTAACACTAATTCTCCGATGTTCCAGAGTGATACAGAGACATTGGCTGCCAGTCAGATAGAGATGCTTCGTGCTATCAGGGACGGTGTGCGGCAATTGTCATCAGCAGAAGCGATAGCAAAGTATCATCTGGGCAATCCTAATACCATCAGTAAGAATAAGAAAATATTGCAGAACAAGGATATTGTGGAACTGCAAGGTGGTAAGTTGGTGTTCTTGGACCCGATTTACAGACTGTGGTTTTCGAAGGAGTATGAGTAAAACGCTACAATAATCACATTTTCCTTACTTCGTATTTTTGTAGACAAAACAACGAAAGATATGGTACAGATAGAGTCAAAAGGAGAACAATCGTTCATTCATGGCATTGCTGAACTGGAAGGGTGCCGTTGTTATTTCTGGGGAGAGAATCTCCTGTTGGTGGAGGACAAAGATAACGGTCGCTATTTGGTGAATATGGCGACAGGGAAAGTGAGAAAAATCTCTGAGCCAGGAAAGTTGGTCGGTTTCTCTGATGATGAGATTGATTTCGAGTCAATAGAGAAGCTGCCACACAGCCACAATGCCCGTTTGCGATTGTTGCAATATGGTGGTATCAGCCGTTGGAACGACTGTACGGACGGATTGATCACCCTCTGTTGGACCCTCTATCCCGATGGTCGCTATTTTGCGGATGAGGATGGTTTCGGCATGGAGGACAATGATGAAGTACAGGTTTATTGTGTGATGAACGACAACTTAGAGGTTGTCAAACCATTTGGACCTGGAAAGTAATCTATGAATTGAGTAAATGCGTTAAAGTGGGACCAGTACGGGACTAGTTCCACCAACTACTCCCGTACTCAAATGCCCTGTACATAACCGTTTCGGAAGGAAACGGGAGGAGGGGAGTAGTTTTTTGCGAGAATTAAAAATATTTCAATATATTTGGAATTTTATAAACTAATTTGTATCTTTGCAACATCGCTTGTTAGCCCTTAGTGGGTAAAGCGGGCGGTCTTATATATGAGAAAGACGTTTTCGAACGTCTGTCGTTGTGAACAACGAACTTCGCAAATTCCCAAGCCACAACAGACAGATGACAACCGAAGCGTCACGTAGTACGTTTCTATATACATTATTAATTATATATAGTCCGTGCTGGCGTGGGCTGATGAGCGTTGTCTATCCTGTGTGGCGAGGCAATGCGAAGGCCTGTTGTTCCTGGATGGGCAAAAGAACAGACACCTACGCCTTTTTTCGTATCAAGAAAAACTAAAATTATTGAATATTTTGCTGAATCAGGGGTGTTGATAAGCGAAACGTGAAATATGGCAAAACTGTATTTCGATTCGAGGGACGAGTTGGTGTGCTTAGACTCTGATTTAATAGCAGCAGTACAGGCAAGTGGCAACTATACCCGTGTGGTATATGTCACAAAACGTGAAATGATGCTGACCTTTGGTATCTCCAAGATGGAAAATATACTGAAGCAATATAACGACAAACAGACACGGTTTATCCGTCTGGGGAGAAGTTTTATAGTCAACCATCGTTTCTTACAGAAGATAGACTTGTTGAAACAGGTGATTATTCTCTCAGATGGGGATAAGAATGAAATCAGAATAACGATACCTAAGCAGACACTAAAGGCATATAAAGTTGCAGTAACGAAGAGTATTAAAATTAAAGAACATGAATACAATATTGTTAGGAAAAGACGGGAATCAGCCATTCCAGATCAAGAATGAAGGAGTCAGTCATCAGCATGCGCAAATCACAATAGATGATTTTGACCAGTGGACGTTGGAAGACTTGGACTCTTCCAATGGTACTTATACCCGTCGAGAGAGTGATGGAGAGTTGTTGCGTGTCAGCAAGGTGAAGATTACCCCGATGACCTTCATCTGTCTGGGACCAGACAACTCGAAGGGCTGTAGTTTCTATGCGCGACAGGTACTTGACTATGGTAACTTCAAGGAGGAGTATGAGTACCTGAACGACAAAGAGGATGAGTTTGACGATAAGATTCTGTCTATAGAGCACAAGGCACAGATGATTAAGAAAATTATCTTCTTTGTCAACATCGCCATCGTCCTGTTCTCGCTGGTCGGCGAGACGGGAGTGTGGCTGCTACGTGCCGGAACCATAGTCTCTACTTTCTTTGCTGCTTTCTATGATGCGGGCGGCGCCAAGAAGAAGGTCAACGACCTGCGCGAGAAGTTCCACCAGTGTCCCAATCCGCTTTGTTCCCATCGTTTGAAGACGGATGAGATTCGTGACATGAAATGTGCCAAATGTAAAAAGTGATTATAAAGATGAGAAAAATATCCTGTTTTTTCTTACTGATGGTTTTTGTCATCATTAGTGTTTCTGCCCAGAAGACGTATGTTCTTTTAGCAGGTGTATCGTCATATTCTAATTCAGAGGCGAATCTAAGCAATACGACCAAGGATGTGAAAGATATCAAGAAGATTTTCGATAACCAAGGTGCCATTGTCAGTATTGTAACCAGTAAATTTGCCAATCACGACAATATCGTGGAGAAATTGAATGCCATCGTTAAATTGGCAAAATCTGATGACAAGATTATGTTCTTCTTCTCAGGGCATGGTACTAAGGGTGGTTTCGTTACTTATGAGTTGTCGATATTCTCTTATCAGGAATTAGTGTCCATCCTTTCCAAGGCACATACTAAACAAGTGTTTTGTTTCATCGATGCCTGTAATTCTGGTAGTGTCTCTGCGGTGTCAATGGGTAATTCCGACTGGGCGTCGGAAGCCAAGAACATTACCTTTGTGATGGGCTGTAGAGCAGAAGAGTACTCCTTTGAGAACAACTGGGTTGGTCATGGCTTTTTCACCAAAGCACTTCTGAAGGGACTTCGTGGCATGTCAGATGCGAATAAAGACAGAAAGGTGACTTTGATAGAATTGTTCCGCTATATATATAATGATGTGACGGCACGTACTAAGCAACAGCATCCGCAACTGATAGGTCCGGGTTCTGCCCATCAAATAGTACTTGCGAAATGGTAAACCACATTTCGTGAGGCAAACCCCATTGTTTCGTCCAAAAACCATGGGGTGTCGTCATGAATGTAAAGAAAAGTTTGGAAAACGGTTGCCTGAAGTGTTATCTTTGCAGTGCAAACCAATTAAAATAGTAACATTATGGAAACAAAAAAATTTAAAGTAACAGGAAATAACGGTGTAAACGGTAACAAGCCGAAAGGTGGCAAGAACAATACACAGACCATTCTAACCGCTGGCGGTATTCTGGGAGCCGCAGCCGCTGGTTATGCTTCAGGTGCATTCCATGAGGAGGAAAATCAAGAAGAGGAGCAGCATGAAGAGCAAACCGAGAATACCTCAACACAGCAGGATACAGCCCAGCAAACAGAACAACATACGGAGCAAGAGCAACATGTGGAGGAGCATCAAAGTGAGGAACTTCAGCCAATTGTTGACGAGCATGTTGATCTCAATGACAATCAGCAATCTGTTGATGACGTCAATCCCGATGAGGTAGCACAGCAAATTGCACAGGCTAATGAGATTGACAATAACGATAATGAGTCGGCTGACATGCTGAATGTGGATGGACTGACAACGGCAATGGGACCTGATGGACAGGAGTATGTTGCCGCAATTGTTCATACCCCTGACGGAGGAGAGTTTATGTTGGCTGATACTGATGGTGACGGTGTGTTCAGTGATGTTTTTGACATGGAAGGAAATTATGTGGGTGCTGCTGAGGGTGACCTCACTGCCAGTGACCTCGAAGAGATGGCAGACCCCTCAGGTGGCTATCTTGCCATGGCAGATGACGAGCCAATGGGTGATGACCCGACCGCGGATATCGTCAACACGACTGGTGAGACCTCTGAGGAACACGACCTTGCCGACAACGAGGACGGTGACGGGGAGATGACCGATGATGAACTACTTGCCCAGTTACTGGACGATAACGACTCTGACGACGAAGTTGCCGACCATGTCTATGAAGAAGGTGGTGATGAGGACGATGCAGATATAGCCGTAGATGAGTCGGATAATGATTCTGAAGACATCGCTGAGGCAGATTCTGACTATGTTGACGACAGTGCGGATGACGATGATTTAACAGCATAGGAAGGAATACGATGGAAGACGTTAAGAAATTCAAACTCGTGGCAAAGCCTCTGAAGAAAGAGGATGCCCCTTTCCCGGAGTTAGGCAGCCCTCGTCTGCTGAAGCCAGACATCTATGGTGTTAAAGAGCCCGCCTTGATAGGTAAAATCTATCAGGTCAACTGTCCGAAGTGCCATCGCGCTATCATTCTACAGACCAAGCAAGGTGGAGCCACCCGTTTCAAATGCCGTGAGTGTGCAACTGCCGTCATCGTCCGTGGTGTCACGGAGGAAGAACTGAAAGCCATGCAGAAACCTAAACCTGCTAAGCCCGTGGAGAAGAAACCTGTAGAGCCGAAGCCCGTCAAGGAAAAGCCAGTGGAGTCGAAGCCACAGTCAGCAACCTCCCAACAGCCCACAGAACCTGAGCACAAAGTTACCGAGAAGGTTCGCATCCACCGTGGCAAGCAGGTTAATGGCAAACTTGTATGGGGAGGTATCTTCAGTCGCAAGACCTATGTGCTGAAAGAAGGTGTCAACTATATTGGAAGAGCAGATGACGAGGAGCCTTCAGATGTATCTATTAAAGACGCATGTGCCAGTCGCCGCTCTGTGAAGATAGAGGTTTTTCCGGGGAATCGTGGTAACTCCTTTAAGTTGACGGTCGAGAATGCCACGAATCCTGTTCTTGTCAATCGACAAGTGCAACAGGTAGGCAGTAGTTTCTTCTTGAATTACGGTGATACCATCGTTTTAGGTAATACAACGCTTACATTTAAAGAGTCGAAATAATGAATATCATACTCAAACCATCATACTCCTTTAACCAGTTTGGTCAAAGGGAGAATCAAGAAGACTCCCGCTATCCTGACATTGATCATGTAGAAGAAGGTCATCGCTTCTTCTTAGTCTGCGATGGCGTGGGGGGCAGTGAGAAGGGAGAAGTGGCAAGTAGCACAGTCTGCAAGTCGTTTGCTTCCAGTCTTCGAGACTTTGATTTCAGCCATGAGTTCACTTTGGATGATTTCAGTCATGCACTCGACAATGCTTATGATGCCCTAGACAAGAAGACAAACAAGAGTAATGAGGGTATGGCTACGACTTTGACGTTTGTTTGTTTCCATCCAGGTGGATGTACGATGGCGCATATCGGCGATAGCCGTATCTATCAGGTGCGTCCGTCTGAGGGTATTGTCTATCGCTCTGAGGACCATTCATTAGTCAATTCGATGGTACATAACGGCATGATTACTCCAGAGGAGGCTGTTGATCACCCCCAGAGTAATGTCATTACCCGTTATATGGAATCTGTCGAGTCTGATGAGAATCGCTGTACGGCAACAGTCTTACAGACAGAGGACGTTCAGACAGGTGACTATTTCTTCCTGTGTACAGATGGTGTACTACATTGTGTGACGGATGAGGAACTGGTGGATATTCTCTCTGATACGTCAATGACAGATGCTGACAAGATGAAGAAGATTGCGGACATGAGTCAGGACAGTACGGACAATAATACGGCATGGCTGATAGCCATAGATCAAGTTGAAGGAAAGTCGGAAGAACATCCTTCCGAGGATGATGGCGACGATGCCTCAAAGACCCGACGTATACGTGTTGACAAGCAAGGAACGACAGAAGTGGAGTCGGTACAAGTCGAGAACCGTTCTGGCATAGGTGGTTGGCTGAAGAAAATTTTCAAATGATTAATCAAATAAAAGGAAATACAATGAAAAGAATAGGAATATTGTTGGTAGTGACTTTCATTACCGTAGGGACTTTCGCTTTACAGGGTGGTGGTAAGAAGACGACAAAGAATAAGGCTGTAGCAGTTGCCCAGAAGGTGGATAGTACTGCAATGATATTGGAGCAGGCAAAACAAGGTAATGCCAGTGCACAGAACATCGTGGGCTCTTGGTATTATGCGGGTAAGGATACCATCAAGCAAGATTATAAGGAGGCGTATAAATGGTGGGCTCTTGCCGCCAAGCAGGATCATGCCCTGGCTATCGGTAATATGGCATTGTGCTGTCAGTTGGGACATGGTACTAAGAAAGACTCAGTGCTGGCAGTCAATCTGTATGAGCAGTCCATCAAGAAGGGGAACGACAAACTGATTCCTCAACATGAGAAGAACGTGGAGAAAACAGGTAGTGTATTCAGTTGCCTGTTGTTGCATGAGTGCTATCAAAAGGGCATTGGTGTGAAGAAAGACCAGACAAAGGCAGCGACCTATTTGGAGAAAGCCGCCGAGAAAGGGCATCTCGACAGCCAGTACTCTACGGCACTCTATTATTATAACACCAAACAATATGAGAAAGCCGCAAAGTGGTTTAAGGAGGCTGCTAAGCAGAAACATATAGGCGCAACCTATAATTATGGATTTATGACCTATAACGGACAAGGTGTTAAGCAGAATCGTGAGGAAGGACTGAAACTGTTGAAGATTGCGGCAAACAAAGACTTTACGATGGCGAACTATCAGTTAGGACGTATCTATCTGGAAGGTGACGGTATAGAGAAAGATGCGAAGACGGCTGTACCTTATTTGCAGAAGGCTGCCTTTCAAAATAATATCAATGCGAAGTGGCTATTGTCACAATGCTATCTGAAAGGTGAGGGTGTTTCCCAGAGTTACTATTTTGGTACCCAGTGGCTTGCAGACTCTTATATTGCCCATAAGAAAGAACTGAATGAGTTGCTTGCAGCAGATAACAATGGAACATATTCCACTTATTTGTCAGGACTTCGCAAATACTATGTGGAGAAGGATTATACCGCTGCTGCTGCTGATTTCTCAAAGGTCGAGAAAGCGAAGATAGTAGATGGCACAACGATGCTTGGTGTCTGCTACGCCAATAAAGAAAATGCCAAGTGCAACGAGAAAAAGGCTGTGAAACTATTGCAAAAGGCATCAGAGAATAGTCCTGCTGCCGCCTATTACCTTTCCTCAATGTATGAGACAGGAACAGGTGTCGCCCAGGATGGGGCAAAAGCCCTTGAACTGTTGAAAAAGGCAGCCGACGCAGGTGTCGCTTATGCACAGTGTAAGTTAGGCGATCAGTATTTCACTGGGAATGGGGTGTCTAAAGACCTTACCAAGGCAGCCTTGTTATATCTGGATGCTGAGGCACAGAATCATCTGACACCTGCTTCTGCAAAGAATTTGGCTAAATGCTATGAGCAGGAGGTGAAGATTTTGCCTGATCTGGTCGATGCCTCCAAGCGTATAGAGGCACTGGGCAAGCAGAAGGTCAATGGAAACCTTGTTTCCATGTTGAAGAAGTTGGAGGAGAAATAGGAACTATCATATTATAAGTGGAGATTTATGGCAGATAACAAATACGAGTTTACACTTCCAATAGGTACAATCATCACAGGGGATGTGATGCCCAACAGCAACGGCGAGCACTATCAGTACCATATCGAGCAGGTGTTGGGTCAGGGCGGCTTCGGCATCACTTACAAGGTGTGGAGCATCGTCCGCAACGGTCGTATCAGTTCTAAGGTGCAGTTCGCCATCAAGGAGCACTTCGTGAAGGGCCGCTGCCATCGTGGTGCAGACGGCAAGACGGTGGAGTACTCCCGTGAGGCCGCCGAGGATGTCGAGGACAGCCTGAAGGACTTCATCAAGGAGGGTCGCCTTCTGCAGTCGATCTGCCAGGTGAAGGATCCCTCCGACCCCCGTAACGCCGGTTACCAGCATGTTGTCCCCGTTAACGAGGTGATCGAGGCGAACAACACGGCCTACTTCGTGATGCAGTACCTTGACGGGGGGAGCCTGCGCGATATGGTCCATGACAGCGGCAGCGCGATGGGTGAGGAGAAGGCGCTCTCGCTGATGGTCCCCGTCTGCCAGGCTGTGGAGTATATCCACAGCCACGGGATTCTCCACATGGACATCAAGCCCGAGAACATCGTGATGCGTCGCAACCTGGAGACGACGCAGGAGGAGCCTGTGTTGATAGACTTCGGCGTGTCTCTCCACTTCGACAAGAAGGGGTCGTTGACGACGACTCACACCTCTTTCGGTCGTACGGAGGGGTACTCCCCCATGGAGCAGTACGGCGAGATATCCTCATTCCAGCCCAAGATAGACGTATACGCGCTAGGCGCCACGATGTTCTATCTTCTGAGCGGTAAGACTCCCCCCTCTGCGTTCAACGTGACGTCGGACTATCTTGAGAGGACACTGCCTGAGACAGTGAGCGATCGCACGCGGAGGGCGATCCTGCATGCCATGTCCCGTGACTCCCAGAGCCGCACGTCCTCCGCCGCCGGTTTTCTCTCGGAGTTGGAGAGCCGGTTCACGCTTCCAGTCGGGTACGTGCTCCGCGGTCCTAACTGCGATTACCTGCTGACGAGCATCAACGAGGTGAGTGCGTGCTATATCAAGTACGACGCCGTGATCCATACAGGCTCCTCGCGCCGCGCCAACGACCATAACATGACGGTGACGACGCAGTACTATGTCTACGAGTGCTACCGCAAGGGTCTCTGCGTCCGTAATGACGACGGGTCCGTGGGAGGTTCGGGCGGCAAGGGCGTTGACACCTCGCTGCAGGCGGAGTTTCTGTCTGAGGTCAGCCGTCTGACGGGTCTGTCGAGCCCTGGCGAGAGCGAGATGTCGGATGTCCGTATTGAGCGTGAGTTGTTCAGGGGCTACGGCACGCTGTACGGTGTTGTGAACAAGCGCTACAAGCCCGCCAGTGCCTTGTCGAAGGCGATGGGTGGTGTTACGGAGTCGATCGGTGGTGCGGTGGACGGTCTTCGTCAGAATGTCAAGAAGATAGGCATAGGTATTGGGGCTATCGCAGTCATTGCTGTTGCTTTGTGGCTCTTTAACTCTATAGGAGGTAAAAGCCCGTCAACAGATTCTGCCGTGACTGTAGTGGATACGACTAGTCAGTTGTCTGACACGGAGGAGCTAGGGGGTACTGTAGAGAAGAAACAATTCTCCAATGCTGTTTTGGGAGACTATCTCTATACGGGTCCAGTCAACAAGGCTGGCAATCCTGACGGAAAGGGAGAGGCTGTCTTCCTCAACAAGAGTGGTAAACCCGAGGCCAGGACGTACAAGGGTGACTTCGTAGATGGTGTCTTTGAGTCTGACTATGCTGAGTATGTCTTTTACGGCGATACCTATTCTGGCTCATTCAAGAGCAACTACTACGAAAAGGGTACGTTGCGACTGGCTGATTCCGGTGAGTACTTCGAAGGCTACTTCTCAAAGGGTCAGCCCCACACAGGCACTTGGTATAACAAGCAGGGCAAGGTGCTGGAGAAAATAGGACAGTAATTATATAATAAAGTACATTAATGAAAGTAATAATGAAAAAGTTTTTGAAAATTGTGGTATTGATTGTCGCAGAAATTGCGGCATTGTTCGGGGCTTATCAAATCCAGCAGGCTATCGAATGGCGTGATCAGGATAATTATGACTATTACGAGTACGAGAAAAACAGGAAGTATGAGGTAAGGGAATACCGCAAGTCCGACTGGGACTTTGAATCCCCGATGAGGAAGGCCGTCTATTATCTTCCCGAAAATAGAATCGTGAGGGAGTGGGATATCACTGGTATCAATAGGGAGGTGCTGAATGAAAACATGAATGGTTATGCCATCATTGACGATGGTAAAGATGCAAACCTCTTCGGACCTGATGGCAACCCCGTATTCAAGGAAGACTTCAAGGACGGTCTCTTTACATTTGTCCATCATGGTCAGTTAATCACGAATCGTATGAACGGAGAATACTATGACCTTCAAGGGCAGCCTGTGAGTAACTTCTATACGCTTCTCGATAGGCTTGATTACAAGAACCCTGATGCCTTGTATCTCTCTATCTTTGCCTTCTTCATCATAGTGACGTTCATGCTCTGGTATTTCCTGCTATGGAGAAAGAAGAAAAATATGCAATAAAATAATCATGTAATAACTAAAAACATTTTTCTTCTATTATGAAAAAGGTATTGATGCTATTAATTATCACCTTTCCCCTGCTGATACCGTCGGCTTGGGGACAGACGGAGAAAGTCGTTCGACAGTCACAGCAAGAAACTAAGGTGAACAGAAATGCCTATAAGCCCATACAAATGACGAAGGAGCAGTACTTCAACAGGGCAAAGCAGCAAATTTCTCAAGAAAAGGAACTTGCGGACTATCGTAAGGCTGCTGACATGGGACATGCAGAGGCCATGTATCAGGTGGGGCTGTTCTATGCTCGCGGAGAGGGCGGTGTCAGTAAAGACGAGAAAGAGGCTTTGGTCTGGATTGCGAAAGCCGCTAAGGCTGGCTGTGGCGATGCAAAAACAGACTATGAGAAGCGTATGGGTGCTCAGGCACTGGCTAAACTGCAGAAAGAGGCTGAGCAGGAAGAAATAGAAAGGGGCTTGATGGTCGTGTTGAACAATTTTCATATAGGTAAATGGGGCGAGAAACTATATGACTGTAAGGGTTTTAGTGTGCGGTTGTATAACGAGATTGCAATTATATATTCAGGTCTCACTAAGCCCCAAGGTGACATAATTCTTCCATATAAGGCGAAATTGGGTGCTAAAGTTTATGAGGTAAGAAAGATTGGCTATCAGGCTTTTATGAATTGCACGGACATAACCTCTGTTCAAATTCCAGATGGGATAGAGGAGATTTCAGAAGAGGCATTCAAGGGATGCAGTAGTTTGAAGGATGTTGTCATTCCTGCTACTGTGAAGGAACTGGAAAAGGCCGCTTTCAGGGAATGCGGTTTGGAGTCTGTTACTATTCCAGAAGGGATAGTCCGCCTTTACCCCAAGCTTTTTTATAATTGTAAAAACCTTATGCATGTAAACCTTCCTAATAGTCTTAAATATATAGATGAATCTGTTTTTCTGAACTGCAAAGGTCTGGAAACAATCAATCTTCCAGAAGGAACCCGAGTTCTTGGATTCTTTTGTTTTCAAGGCTGTTCCAGCCTAAAATCTATCGACCTTCCAAGTACTGTTGAGGGAATGGGGAATGGTGTTTTCTACGGTTGTACCTCATTGGAAACAGTACACCTTTCTGACAAGTTGTTGACAATGTCGACAGGTGTCTTTGCCAAGTGTATTTCCCTTACTTCTATTGAGTTGCCCGAGAAATGTGGATTGAGTGCAGAGTGTTTCGAGGGATGTATCAACCTGACTAGTGTCACTATGGCGGGAAAAAACTTAGAGTGGGCACCCACCTCCGCCTTTCGTGGCTGTGTGAAGTTAGATAAAATCAAAGTCCGCAATCCAGACGGTAGCACCAAATTTGTAAAAGCGAAGAAATGGAAAGAAGAAGATAAATTTAGTTTATGAAAAGAATGAAGACAATCCTTGTTACTACGTTCCTGACGGCTCTGGTCATATTGCCCAGTTTCGGACAGACGACTGTCGTTAGGCGTGAAACCGAGAAAAAGACCGATTCCACTCCTGTTGTTCTGACAAAGGAGCAGTATTACGAACGTGCCACCAAGCAAACTGACCCCGTGAAAGCAATGGCTGACTACCGTAAGGCTGCCGACATGGGTCATGCTGAGGCCATGTATGTGATAGCCCAGTGTTACCAGCGGGGCAGGGGAGGACTCACCCAGAATGAGGTCGAGGCCAAGAAATGGTTAGAGAAAGCTGCTCGTGCGGGAAGTGCTCAGGCACAAAACGAGTTAAACCGACAGAAGACCGCCCAGCAGGAGCAGTCGGAACTGAATTCGGGGGTCATGTTGGAACTTCGAGACAGTTATGTCGGGAAGTACGGATATAAACTGTATGAGGGTAAAGGCTACAGCATCCGCATCACGGATAAGAAGGAGGCAGAGGTTTTTACGGGGAAGGTGAAGCCTAGGGGGACTTTAGTCCTGCCTGAGCGGGTGAAAATAGAGGGTGTGGTCTATGACGTTACGTCCATCGGTTTTGGGACCTTCGCTGACTCTAAGGAGTTGACCAAAGTAGTTGTGCCCAACAGCGTCAAGACCATCAACGACATGGCCTTCTCAGATTGTACCGCTCTTCAACAAGTGCAACTCCCCAGTGGACTGAAGAGTCTCAGTTGGGGCATATTTAGTAAATGCAAGTCGCTGACAGCCTTGGTAATACCTTCGACGGTTACGGACATCAATCAGCATGCGTGCAATGGCTGTGAGTCTTTGACAGAAGTGACCATCCCTGCTGGCGTCCAGGAAATCGGCAGGGATGCTTTCTCCTGTTGCCGAAACCTAAGGGCGGTTACCATCCCTTATGGTGTGAAGATTATTGGCTGGTCATCATTTGCCTATTGCTCCTCCCTTACCCAAGTCACAATACCCTCGAGTGTCACGGAGATTGGTCAGGACGCCTTTCTGGAATGTACCAGTCTTGTGTCGGTCGATATTCCCAATAGCGTGGGAAAGATAGGTAAATATACTTTCAGTAAATGTGAGAAGTTGAAGTCTGTCCGTTTCTCCAACAAACTCAAGGAAATTCCCTCCAGTGCTTTTGCTTCATGCTACGGACTGGAAACCCTCACCATCCCGGCCAATATTGAGAAGATAGACAAGGAGGCATTCCAATATTGCAAGAACCTGAAGACGGTCATCATCTCCTTAGGAGTGAAGATTGTTGGTGGCTATGCTTTCCAGGGTTGCGAGAATCTGACATCCGTCACTATTCCCAATAGTGTGACAGGCATCGGACGCGAGGCCTTCAGCCGTTGTGGAAGCCTAACATCCATCACTTTGCCTGACCGCATTGACAAAATCAGGTCGATGACTTTCTATGAGTGCAAGAACCTGACAGAGGTGAGCATCCCAGAATCGGTCGAGGAGATGATAGTTCCCAGTGCCTTTGCTGGATGTGAGAACCTAAAACAGCTGACCTTCAGACAACCTGGTGGTGGCACCAAGAAGAAGAGTGCCTCGAAATGGAAGAAGGAAGAAATCAATCAATAAAGAAGATGAAATACAGAATCATAACATTAATAATAGTTTTCGTTTTGCTACCTCTCTCAACATGGGCGCAGACACAGAAAGTGACACATAAGGTGAGTAAGAGGCCTACAACATCGGGTGTTTCACTGACTCCGCAGGAAAGGAAGATCGTGGGGAAGCACTTGTATGGTGCTAATTTCCATTTTGATGAAGAGACTGGCGAGGGACTTGGAACCTTAACAATTACTAAACAAAAAGATGGGAGGCTCAGATGCAAAGGAACGCATCGAACCCGTGAATGGTTTTGGACGAATAAGCCTGGTGATTATGGCTATGTAAACTTAGACGGTTATGTTGAAATAATCAATGCTGATAAAATTGTTTTTGATGGAACAATCAATTACAATATTCCTGGCTATAACACTGGTGATCAGACTTGCAAGGGACGTTTCCTTTTTGAAACGCTATATGAAGGGGGGGCATACTGGCGCGACAGTAGGGGAGACGGATACTCAGAAGATTATAAAGGCAGTAGTTTGGATATATTCAAGAAAGTGATGAGATAGCAGCTATGGGATAAATATGCTGACAATGTATTTGATGCTGGTTGCCAGATTGGTTTTCAAATAAAAAGTAAAATGATTCCAGGCTTAAACAATGATTATTTCCTAAAAACTTGTCGATATTGGTAAAAAATGCTATCTTTGTAGGCGATAAAGTAAAAATAGTTGCCGATACATATGGGACTGCTTGATATACTGAAAGAACAGAAAGCAATGCGACTGAAAGGTGGTATCTATCATCGTATACAGATAGACCTCACTTACAATTCTAATCATATAGAGGGCAGCAGACTCACTCACGACCAGACACGTTATATCTTTGAGACGAATACAATTGGTATTACACAAGAGGCTGTTAATGTGGATGACGTAGTAGAGACTGTCAACCATTTTCGTTGTATCGACTACGTGATAGATCATGCTGAAGAGAAACTGACCGAAGACTTTATCAAGAATCTCCACCGACTATTGAAAACAGGTACCTCAGATAGTCTGAAGGACTGGTTTGTTGTAGGTGATTATAAGCGTTTGCCAAATGAGGTGGGAGGGATGGAAACATGCTTGCCAGAGGATGTGCATCGTGAAATGAGAACACTCTTGAAGAGTTATAATGCGAAAAAGAATTATACGTTCGAAGATATTCTCGACTTTCATGTCCGCTTTGAGTCCATCCATCCTTTCCAAGACGGAAACGGACGAGTCGGTAGACTGCTGATGTTCAAAGCATGTTTGGCTTCCAGTCATGTTCCCTTTATCATCACTGATGAATTGAAAATGTTCTACTATCGTGGACTCCGTGAGTGGGGACATATCAACGGCTATCTGACAGACACCTGCCTTACCG
>OCTX012247837.1_pt1 | contig 15373 bp, 18 predicted proteins | sample 1539691 | NCBI WGS metagenome assembly OCTX01 (sample SAMN02144231, study PRJEB22623) | gut metagenome | biome: sheep rumen | host: Ovis aries | place: New Zealand | reverse complement strand
TGCTATTTCCTCGTGTTTCAGCGTGTCATAAGGTCAAGCTGCTTTTCCTGCAAGCAGGAACGCAGTTTGACTTTTGACACTTATGTCACAAAACACAAATTCTTATTCATCGACTTCATAAGTATACTTAAACTTCTTATAACCTGAATAAACAGATTTTTGTTCTTCCTCACCGTTCTTATACTGTATTTCCTCAGTCAGATTCTTATTTTTGTCATATTTTCTTTTAAATGTATATATATTGGTTTCTGTTCTATTGTCTTCCTTGAAAGTTATTTTTTCTGTTTTCTTTTTAGCATCATAACTCTTACCCTTATACTCATAAGTTGTTACTCTTTTACTATAATCATCATCTTCTACATTCTTTATTAATCTATATTTTTTATCATATGTATCAGTTGAAGTACTCCATTTAGATTTGTAGGTTACTTTCTTCCATGCTCCATTAGAATGATATGAATACGTAGTTGTCGATTTAGTATTATTTGGGTATGTTGTAACTACTTTAACAAGGCGTCCTTTTTTATATGTATTCTTATATTTTGTAACAGACTTATCCTTACCTCTTTTATAAACTGACTTTATAGGATTACCCTTCTTATCTAAGGTAGTAACATCAGAACTTAAAAGCTTTCCTTTAGCATCATATTCCTTTGAAGTAGATTTCTTAGAAGATGATGTATATACTGTTTTTCCTGTATACTTACCATCAACATAATTCTTTGTTGTATGCTTATTTTTACCATAAGAATAAACAGATTTATTCAAAGGACCTTTAGTATTTACTTTAGTCTCATTATCATAATCATACCAGCGATAAGTATAGGATTTAGTGTCTCCATTTTTCTTATAAGAATACGAATCCTCATTTCTTATTATCCACTGACCATCTATATACTCATAATATTTTTGTTTAGTCCAGTTATAATAAGTCTGCGTTTTTTTCTTTGCATATACCTGCTGTGGCATAAGCGTAGCGATAACAAATATCGCAAGCAAAATGGCTAAAACTCTCTTAAATGTTTTTTTCATGTGTAACCCTCCTCATTAATAAAAAATTGTTACCAAATTCTCCCATTTGGTAAATATTAAAAACATCCGGCTCATCACCGGATGAATTTAACTAAAAATCATTCTGAGTATTTATAATCGGAAATGAACCAGTATAATCGTCATTGAACACATAATAAACTCTGTCATCTTCAGGCTTAATGTAGATTTCTATCTTCTTAAGATCTGCAGCTTTATTACCTGCATCCTTCCAGATCTTTTTAGCCTCGTTTATGATTTCCTCCTGATTCACCTGTTCGCCATAAAACTCAACATAAACATTTGTCTTCAAAATTACACCCTCCATAATTTCAAATAACTAAATAACCTACACATTAATAATAATTCTTAGCTATAAAAAAGTCAAACTATTCTTGCTATATCATACCTCTGAATGTGTATCAACTTCGAAGTAAAATGTAACTCCATTTTCAGAGTTATATACTCCATAATCCTTATCATGAGCTTTCATAATAGCTGCTACTATAGATAATCCAATTCCCGATCCCCCATAATCTCTTGTCCTTGCAGGATCAGTCTTATAAAATTTAATAAAGAGCTTATCCAGATCTTCATCTGAAATTATATCACCATCATTATAAACATTTACACGAAGAGTATTTTTCTTTCTCTCATACCATACCTTTATTATTCCATCATCCTTCACGTAATGAATGGCATTAGACAGATAATTTGTAATTACCTCTTCAATCATAAATGTATCAGCCCATACGAATTCCTCTTTAGTCTCATTAAACTGCACAGTTGCCTTCTTCTCCTGAAGAAGTATGGATGAATTCTTGATAGTCTCTGCGATAAGCTTAGTTATGTCAAAATGCTCTATAGAAAGGTCATTACCCGTCTCTATCTGATTCAGGTTAATGAGCTTCATAACCAGAGCATTCATCTTTGAAGCCTCATCAGTTATAACATCACAATAATAATTCATAGTTTCAGTATCATCAGCTACGCCGGACTTTAACCCCTCTGCATACCCCTGAATGATAGCTAAAGGAGTCTTCAGCTCGTGAGATACGTGAGATAAAAATTCACTTCTCATCTCTTCTAATTCTTCTTTTTCACGAATATTATTGGACAGTTCCAGATTGGCATTCTTAAGCTCCTTGATAGACTTTTCGAGCTTACTGGAAAGGTTGTTCATACTTCTTCCCAGATCCGCTATCTCGTCATTGCCAACTACATCTACCTTGGCACTGAAATCCAGATCCGACATTCTTCTTGCCACCCTGGACATTTCTATAATAGGTCTGGAGAACATATTTGATATATATAATACTATGAGAACTTCCATAAGAAGCATACCTGTTGATATGCTGATAAAAAGTCGTGCAGTAAATACACTGTTTTCTGTAATTGATTCAAGGGGAGTTCTTAGGATAATTATAAATCCATTATCCAGAACACCAATAAGATCATAGTAACTTCCGCCGATATGATTGGAAGTTTCAGCGGCAGTAACTACATTTTTTACTATTTTATACTTAACATCCGAATACTCGAAAGTAGACATATCAAAATCCTGAACCAGCGACTGAATTCCAAGAGTTGCTATATCATTCAGTTTGACAGATGAATATACTTTAAAATCATCCGGATCTATTACATATATAGACGCACTTGTCGCATTCTCTATATAACCATACAGACTTACTATCTTATCACGCTTGAGCGCCTTTACATTTTCAACCTCACTAAAGAATTCATTGCATGATTTATAGGTATCTATCAGAGAATTACGGGTATGGGACATATAGAACTGTTCTATAAAATGATTACTTACTGACCAGGATACAAGCATAGTAAGAAGTGTTGAAAAGAACACAATAACTGTAATCTTAAGTCTGATGGAATTTGCTATCCTGACCATTCCTAATCTCCTTTAAAACTTACTCTTTCACTTCAAATTTATATCCTACACCCCAGATAGTATTGATGTATTTGCCCTTTTCACCAAGTTTGGCACGAAGCTTCTTAACATGGGTATCAATGGTTCTTGCATCACCATAATAATCATAATTCCATACTCTGTTGAGTATATTCTCTCGGGAAAGAGCTCTTCCCTGATTGGTCATGAAATATTCAAGAAGCTCAAACTCCTTAAATGACAGATCTATAGACTGTCCATCAACAGAAACTGTATGTGCATTCTTATCTACAACTATACCGCCGGCACTGAGAACAGTTTCTTCTGATTCACTGTTAGTACGTCTGAGAATAGCTTCAACTCTTGCAACAAGAATACTGGGACTGAATGGCTTTGTTATATATTCATCTATTCCGAGAGAATAGCCTCTAAGTTCATCCTTCTCACTTGACTTAGCTGTAACCATCATGATAGGAACCTTAGACAGCTTTCTTATCTCTTCACTGGTTTCATATCCATCCATCTTCGGCATCATAACATCCATTATTATAAGTGATATATCGTTACTGGATGTAAATATACTATATGCTTCTTCACCATTAGCTGCCTCAACAACTATATAACCCTTTTTAACAAGAAAGTCTCTTACCAGCTTTCTCATTCTTTCTTCATCATCAACTACCAGAATTTTCACATCTCCCATAATAATAACCTCCAAAGTGAAAACGAGCCTAATAAAGTAGGCTCGCTGCGTATTATTTTTCTTCAGCATCAGAAGCAGTGCCTGAACTTAATGAACCTTCTACAGCAATGCCATATTTGTCACATAAACTCTTCAGCTCTTCTTCATACATAGATAAATAAGTTTTTGAATCCTTAATTGACTGCTGAGCCTGATCAAGCTTAGATGAATCAAGATCATTAATAGCCTCTATAACACTATTTATAGCTTCTCTCTCACTATTTGCAGCTTTAGAATAAAGACTCTTTAGATTAACTACTTCTGAATTGTTATACATCAGCTTATCAAGACCATCGATATATTCATCATAAGATGTGAGCGCCTCATCTACAAGCTGCTTCTTCCAGGTTTCAGAATCAAGCTCCGCACCGTCTTTAAAATAATCATTGTAAATACCAACTGCTTTCTCTCTCTTATCAGCAATTGCCGGAAGATCAGTATTTACCAGCTGAACGATTTCCTGCTGAACTGTAGCGCCTGTTTCTATCTCCAGTGCTGTCTCCTTCTTACCACAACCAACAGACATAATTACCATAGCTGTCATAACTATAAGTGAAAGAATTTTCTTATTCATAATACTCTCCATTCATAATTAAAATACCTAATTATTTTACCACAAATAAAAATATGTGTAAATATCACCGCGAACCTATATATTTACTATATAAATCAGGTCTTCTTTCCTTCGTCCTCTCAAGTGAGCTTCTAAATCTCCACTCTTCTATAAGTTTATGGTTACCTGACATAAGAACTTCCGGCACTTTAAGACCTTCATATACCGGTGGTCTGGTATACTGCGGACATTCCAGAAGTCCATTATAAAATGTCTCATAAACAGCACTGTCATCACTTCCCAAAGCTCCCGGAATAAGTCTGGTTATTGCATCCATCATAACAATAGATGCAAGCTCTCCCCCGGTCAGGATAAAATCTCCAAGAGATACATGCACAGGATTTATAAGCTCTATAGCCCTTTCATCTATCCCCTCATAATGACCACACAGAAATATGATATCTTCATTATGTGAAAGAGCCTGTGCCATATCCTGATTAAAGGTTCTTCCCTGTGGAGACATATATAAAACTCTCGGTTTTCCGGATGCTGTTTTCTTCAGTATATCCTTGTAACAAAGCCATACAGGTTCTGCCTGAATAAGCATCCCACTTCCACCACCATAGATATAATCATCCACATGTTTATATTTATTCTGAGCGTAGTCTCTTATATCTACAGCATCAAGAGATATTATTCCTTTTTCAATAGCTCTTCCGGTTATACTATGACCAAGCGTACTTTCAATCATTTCCGGAAAAAGCGTCATAACATGATAATTCATAAGTTTACATTCCCGGTATCAAATGTACCAGCACAGTTCTGCCATCCATATCAACATCTAATACGAATTCCTCTATATCAGGTACATACTTAATACTTCCATCATTACATTTAACCAGATATATCAGCTGGTCAGCTGCATTTTCCATATAGTCCTCAAGGACTCCTATCTTCGAGTTATCAGCGTCGGATATAACATCAAATCCAAGTATATCCGCAACATAATACTCGCCCTCTTCAAGCGGAATCGCATGTTCTTTATCAACATACAGTTCTATTCCCCGAAGGGTCTCTACACTATCCCTGTCATCAATTCCTTCAAATTTAAGTACCGGCATATTTTTCTTATATTTACAGCCGGTAACTTTATGAGGTTCCATATTACCTTTTATGTCAAAGAATACCTCATCAAGGTCCTTATATCTGTCATAATCATCGCTTGTTGGAAAGACACTTATCTCTCCCCTTACTCCATGTGGCGAAGAGAGTATTCCTATTCTCAGATAATCACTCAAACTTTTTTCTCCTACTTAATCATACAGAACTAAATATAATAAAACTAAAAAGCAAGGAAGCCCCATCGTAATCAATTACCGGAGCTGTCCTTACTTTACTAATCTTATCTTATATCTACAACAACCTTTTTGTCACCCTTGGATGCAGCAGCCTTCACAACTGTTCTGATAGCTTTTGCTATTCTTCCACCTTTACCAATAACTTTCCCCATATCTTCTGGGGCAACTGTAAGCTCAAGAGTGGTAGTATTTTCATCGGATGTTTCATTTACAACTACTCCATCAGGATTATCGACAAGAGATTTTGCAATAAGTTCAACTAATTCCTTCATGCTCTACCTCCAAGATTATTTCTCGATACCTGCCTGCTTTAATAACCTTGCAACAGTCTCTGTTGGCTGAGCACCTTTCTTAATCCAATCCTTTGTAGCTTCCTCATCTACTTTGAACTGGCTAGGATTCTGATTTGGATCATATGTTCCGATTTCATCGATAACAGCGCCGTCTCTTGCACTTCTTGAATCTGCAACTACAACTCTGTATACAGGATGCTTCTTGTAACCAAGTCTTCTTAATCTGATTTTTACTGCCATTTTAATTTTCCTCCATGGATTATATATTATTATACAGGTTAATAACCTGACTTTAACTAAATTATTTTATAGACCGAAAGGCATTCTGAAGCCACCGCGTCTACGCTTCTTGCTTCCTTTTCCGCCCATCATATTCGAGAACTGCTTCATCATCTTACGTGACTGTTCGAACTGCTTCATAAAACGGTTAACCTCGGATATATCCATACCACAGCCCTTTGCAATTCTCTGTTTACGACTTACATTTATGATATCAGGATTAGACCTTTCTTCCTCTGTCATTGACTGGATGATTGCTCTTGGTTTAGTCATAGCACTCTGGTCTATATCAACCTTACCCATCTTCTGACTCATTCCCGGTATCATATTCATGATATCGTTTATATCACCCATCTTCTCCATCTGCTCAAGCTGTGCCAGGAAATCATTAAAATCAAATGTAGCTTTTCTAAGCTTTTCCTCCATAGCAGCAGCCTGTTCTTCATCAATAGCTGCCTGAGCCTTCTCAATAAGGGTTTCAACATCACCCATACCAAGTATACGGCTTGCCATACGATCAGGATAGAATGGTTCGAGATCTGTTAGCTTCTCACCCATTCCGGCATACATGATAGGCTTGCCAGTTACAGTTCTGATAGAAAGAGCCGCACCACCTCTGGTATCACCATCAAGCTTAGTCAGAACAACTCCATCTATACCGATTTCATCATTAAATGTCTTCGCTACATTTACTGCATCCTGACCTGTCATGGAATCAACGGTCAGAAGTGTATAGGTAACATCTATCTGCTCCTTAACTTCCTTAAGCTCTTTCATCATGTCCTCATCTATATGAAGACGTCCTGCTGTATCTATGAATATAAGATTCATGTTATTCTTATCAGCAAAGCCAAGAGCTTCTTTAACTATCTCAACAGGCTTATGGTCAGTACCCATCTCAAATACCGGTACTCCAACCTTTTCACCGTTTATTTTAAGCTGATCTATAGCTGCAGGTCTGTATATATCGCAGGCAACAAGCAGTGGCTTCTTACCCTTATTCTTAAACTGTCCTGCCAGCTTTGCAACAGAAGTTGTCTTACCAGCACCCTGAAGACCACACATCATAATGATGGTTTTCTCATTACTTGGAAGAAGCTTTAGTTCCACAATCTCTGAACCCATCAGAGTAACAAGCTCATCCTTAACTATCTTGATGACCATCTGTCCGGGATTTAGTCCCTTCATGACATCTTCACCGATAGCCTTCTCAGTTACCGAATTAACAAAGTTCTTTACAACCTTGAAATTAACATCTGCCTCAAGAAGAGCCCTCTTAACCTCTTTCATGGCTTCCTTGACATCTGCTTCATCAAGTCTGCCCTTACTTTTAAGTTTTTTGAAGACGCCCTGCATCTTATCACTTAAGCTGTCAAATGCCATATATCTTAAAACTCCTCAATTACTTCATTAGAAAGACTAAGTATACTTGAAAGCTCATCTCTAAGAGACCTTTTCTCTTTCTCTGAAAGTTCTGATGTAGATATTTTCTTATCTACGCTTTCAATACTAGTCTTTAACGAATCTATCTTGTCTCTTGCAAGCAGGAATCTGCCCAGTAAACCGAGCCGTGATTCATACCCCTCCAGTTTCCTGTCTATTCTCTTTACCAGATCAAATGCAGCCTGTCTGGAGCATCCAAATTCATCAGATATCTCTGAATAATTCATATCATCAAAGATTGCCGCTGAATATACATTTCTTTGATGTTCATTCAGCAGTTCTCCATAAAAATCATATAAAAGAGTTTTTCTTAACCTCTCATCCATAGTGCAAAGTAATTCTCCTTTACAACATGAGTATAGTAACAAAGAAAGTACTACGTGTCAAGTATTTTTACTTTGCTTTATTTTTTTTATTTGAAGATTTCCTTTTTCCGACATAATTAGTAACATGCGCTCTCTTTCGATCTCCTGACTGACCGGAAACCACGCTTCTTTTTCTTTTAGTCCCATTACTTGATTTTTTGCTTACAATTCCCTTATTATTTCTCTTTTCATTTATTATGTCATATACAGTGTAATCTCTTTCAAAAAGCTCGTTTGTCAGATCAGCCTTTATGATATCTTCTCCGGAAGTATCAATTAATCTGTCATATATAAGTCTTCTTCTCACATTCATGAGTTTCGGAAGACCATTTTTTATCTGAACATTTAATAACTCATTTCTCCATAGAAGATCCAGCTGATTATTTATCCTGACCTTCGGACATGTATCAGCATCTCTATCGACTATCACATTGTCCTCTGTTACAACTATAATTCCCCAATATTCAGGAACATGTTCACTAACATGTATATGACTTTCCCCTACTACAACATAGCATTTGTCGCAGTATTTCTCATAATCCTTTACCTGTGTCTTTAGTCTCTTGTATGTGTCACTGTCAGACTTTATTTCAAAACCGAGTATCTGCCCCGGTACTACTGCAAGAACGTCAGCTCTTGAGCGGCTGATGATTTTTTCTTCTATGGTTCTGACTTTACTGTATCTTTCATCCAGATAATCAAACAGTCTTTCACGTATATCTTTATCTAACATTTACCGCCTCAAAAAAACAAGGAGCACGAAGCTCCCTGTAAATTATATCTTATAAAACATCAACATCATCTATATAATATCTGCCATTTATCTGATATACGGTAAGCATTTCATAATATGATCCTTTATCTGACTCTACCAGTATCTTTACATGCACCTTTTCATTTACTATAGGTGCAAAAAGCGGATCCATAAGAAAAAGCTTTACCGCACTGCTTATAGTCCGATTAGCTTCTTCCGGTATAGATGCTTTAACAGACATTTTATAGTTATTGCCCGCATAATCATTTATATTCTCTCTGATATACTTCTTTTCGGCAGAAGTCCTTTCACTTCCGGGAACAAGCTTCAGATACGCCGATGCATCTCCTGCATTTACAGCATCCTGATAACTAACGACAAGCTCATCGATACTTTTCTTACCTCCTGAAGGAATAATTCTTCCATACAGAGATACTACATCAAACAGCTTTATCGCCATCAGTATACATATGATTACGATTACTACAGGATTAAGTTTACTGCTATCTTTCATACTTTATCTATTCAACCACGTATGGCTTAATAGCCTCCATTATCTTATCTTCATCCTGATCAGCATATATATTAAGCTGAATTGGATTTGAAAGATCAAGACTGAATATACCCATGATTGACTTTGCATCTATAACATATCTTCCTGATACAAGATCAAAATCGGCTTTAAAACCGCTTATATCATTTACGAATGATTTAACCTTTTCCATAGAATTGAGAGAAACTTTAACTTCTGTCATTATAATAACCTCCAATTGATTTTTTATTATCCTGGCTTCATTTTTTACAAAAAAATGTATTATATCCCAGATAAAAAACTTATGCTATAATGATAAAATGCTATGGTAAAAAAGTCAACATTAAAACACTAACATAAAGGATAATTTTCATATGTATTCTATTCTAAAAGATAAAAAAATTCTTATATATACTTTAGGATGTAAAGTTAATCAATATGAGTCAGATGCTATGCTGGAGGAGCTTATGAAACATGGCTGTATCCGCATAGCTGATGACGCATCCGACACCGAAAATGATAATAAAGACGTAAATGCCGATATATGTATTATCAACACCTGCTCTGTCACAAATATGGCTGACAGAAAATCCAGACAGATAATTCATCGAATGAGAAAACAGAATCCTGATGCTATCGTTGCAGCAACCGGATGTTATGTACAGATTGCCGGAAATGAACTCCTTGAGGACGGAGCAATAGACCTTATAATCGGTAACAACCGCAAGAAAGATGTAGCCAGAATACTCAGTGAATATATTCTGACTGGTAAGGTAAGCGATAACTATATAGATGTTAACAAAGATAATGAATTTGAAAATCTGATAATAGACAAGGCCGAAACGCATACCAGAGCGTATGTAAAGATACAGGATGGTTGTAATGAATTCTGCACTTATTGCATTATCCCTTATGCAAGAGGCAGGATAAAAAGTAAGAAACTGATAGATATAACAGCTGAAGTAGATACTCTTGCAAAGAACGGGACCAAAGAAATAATCCTGACGGGTATAAATGTATCTGCCTATGATGACTCAGGACTGGGAATGGCTGATGTTATCAGAAGAATATCTAAGATAGATGGCATAGAACGTATAAGACTAAGCTCTATGGACCCAAGAATAATAACAAAGGATTTCCTTGATACTGTTTCTGAGATTAAGAGCTTCTGTCCACATTTTCATCTCTCACTTCAAAGCGCCTGCAACAAAACTCTTAAGGCAATGAACAGGAAATATACTATAGAGCAGTATATGTCTGCTTGCGACCTGATAAGAAGCTATTATGACAGACCTGCTATTACCACAGACATCATCGTTGGTTTCCCGGGTGAAACTGACGATGACTTTGAAGAAACCTACAACAATCTCGTTCGGCTAAATCTATACGAGATGCATGTATTCAAATACTCACGCCGTAAAGGGACTGTGGCAGATAAAATGAAAGATCAAGTGGACGAGAGAATAAAGACCGAAAGAAGCAACAGACTCCTCTCTCTTACAGCTGCTAATAAAGCAAAATTCGAAGCTTCTTTCAAGGGTGAGATGGACGATGTACTGATTGAAGAAGAAGTTACAGTAAATGGTTCGCAATTCTATCGTGGACATACCTCCAGATATATACTGGTTGATATACCGTTTGAACAGCTAAGTAGTAGCAACAACAACAACAATAATAATAATAATAATAATAATAATAATAATATAATTAACAGTATCGTAAGCGTAAAGCTTTAAAGAAAAAGTCAAAATGATATCTTTTGTAAATCATATAAGAAATCATTTTGACTTTTATTTTATAATGTAAATTCTGTTATTAATCTTGTATTACCGTCTTTATCTTTAAGTATAACATTTACTTCAAGCAAGTTCTCTTCACCTGAATTCTCTTTTACCAGTACAAAAGGATATAACTCATCTCCCAGTACTGACTGTTTTTTGTACTCTGCTCTAAAGCTTCTCAACTTCTCAAGTCTTTTTATTAAATCATCAGAAAGAGCCGACACAGCGATAGCAATATACTGTTCATTATTTACATGATGATTTGTATCTATATACTGCTTTGTAACCTTTATCATCTCTCCCGCAGACATTTGGTCAATGTCCTGAATTATGATCTTACCAGTCGCGAAATCCTTATCCAAAGGTTCGGCCATGCCATATGCATCAAGTTCCTTTTGAGGTACATTCTTCTCCGGGTATCCGCTTTCAGTATTCATATAAGCCCAGTCAGAATAAGCGTATACAAGCAATTCACCAGTATCGGCATTTTCAATGGTAAAGTTTCTTTTTCCTACAAAAAACTTGAAACCACACGCCCAGGTTGTAACTTTTATATTCTCACAATACCTTGGATATCTGTCAACCTTAATCTGCCAGCCGGTAAGCATCCATACACTATGATGTTCTTTGAACCAGTCAAGTCCTACCCCTTTATCTTCCGACTCAAAGGAGCAGCAATCCTGAAAGTAATTGATAATCGATAATAATGAAACTTTTCTATTCTCAGTTATCTCACTATATCTGACCCTGGTAGTAAATGAATACATCGATTTATGTAAACCTCCCAAACAAATAAATAAACAAATATCAGCACCCCCTGCCATAATTTAGAATTATGCAATTCTAAATATTTTTGTCTATTTACCATCTCTATTGACAATTCAATGGTGCTTGGGTCAATGATACCACTATCAATTGCTTCTCGCAACAATTCCAAATCTATATAATTGTAGCTACGTAGGTAATTACACTTCATATATTAAAATTTAATCACCTACTGCAATAACCCCAGTAGGTTTTTCAGAAACCTATGTAGGTTTCCAATCTATACTCAGATAATAGCATATATATCCATTAAATGTCGGACATCAGATGTTTCATTTTAATAATTATCAAACGCTAAATGTCTGACAAATAAAAAACAAGCGGTAATTCAAAATATGAAATACCGCCTGTTTCAATATATTTACTTAACTGTAACCTTAATCTTTGCACTTACACCATTCTGTGCATATGCATATATGTAGCAGGTACCTTTACCTACGGCTGTTATTTTGCCGTTCTTTACTGTAGCAACGGTTACGTTGTCAGATTCCCATGCCACCTTGCGATGGATGCTGACTTTCTTCTTACACTTAAGTGTTGCTTTGATTTTCTTTGACTTACCTGAAGTAAGGGATAACTTGGTCTTGCTGAGCTTAACCTTTGTATTGTTACCCTTCTTTCCACCATCTGTTACTACATGGATTGTCTTTGATGTAGCTATTGCTTCATCGCCCTTTACAGCAACAATTGTGTACTTGTAGTAGGTCCCCTTCTTAAGCTTCTTTGCTGTGTATGAAGTACCCTTTACTGTAGCAATTTTCTGATACTTATTCTTCTTGCCACACTTGTTGCCATAGATTATATACTTGTCTGCTCCCGGAACCTTTGACCAGGAAAGCTTGATGGACTTCTTGGATTTTGGAGTTCCTTTAGCTTTAAGCAGCGAGAATGTTGACCCCTTTGTATCCTTCTCGTCCTTAATATTCAAGATAGTTTTCTCTATAACTTCAACCTTTGTAGGATTAGACGGGGATATATCGCTCGCATCACGAGTGACATCCGGTTCTGGACTCTTCTCCGGTGATGGACTAACCGCAGAATTTGCTGAAGTTTCTGGTGTTGGAGAAGGAGTTGGTGATGTATCCTCCCATCCGGCATATATTGTCGTATCCTCTTTATACTCTTTATCTACAGTAACCTCTTCACCTTTAGCATCCTTTTCAGTAAACCATCCAAGGAACTTATATCCGTCACGAGTTGGTGTTGGAAGAGAATCTAATTTTCTAGATTCCTTAGTTTCAACTGAAACTGGATTAACAATTCCACCGCATGCATCAAAAGATACCGTTGGGCACTTAAGCCATCCTGCATAAAATGTATAATCTTGAGACATATCAAGTTTACTGTCATTGGTATATTCTGTACCATTACTATTCTTATCAGCAAACCATCCTGTAAAGATATATCCTGTACGCTTTGGAGTAGGTAATTCTCCAATATGATTTTCATCTTCTGCAAAAATATAGTCTACTATACAATCTCCTCCATTAGCATCGAGAATAATCTTAGATGTCGGTGATAATTCTACAACATTACTACAAAAATCAGTCATACACGCACCATTGCATTCCTCATTAAAAATGCAAAGCTTAGTATCTCGAGTAAATTTATAAGGTAATTTTACTGTTGCTGTACAATCATCAGAAGATAATGCTATATTTCCATAATACAATTCATCATCCGATTCAAAAATGACAGAAATATATTCGTTATCTCCTGTTTTAGCCCCAGAATAGTTTACAGTTACAGTTTTACCATTTGAAGAAACTTTTGTATCAGTTATTTTAAAATCTCGACCATCTTCTAGAATTGTAAATTTCCACTCATGTGATTCAGCCTTATTTACTTTCCGGAGTGCATCAGGGCCAGGCTTACCGCTATCCTTACCCCAAGCATCACTTCTTATAACTATTCTGTCATTGCTTATCTGACATTCTGGTCTAACACAGTCATATGTAACAGCCCCCAAAAATTGAGCAGTCATATAGTTATTTCCAGAAGATATTAACTCTGCATGAGTATTATATTTACCATTGTATACACCTGTAATATTATGCTTAGGATTATATACATACGCACTCATAGGAAGCGTACAATTACAACCATCCATAAATATAGGTGCACTAGTTTTCCCCCATGGTCCTCCTTCCCATACGAAATCATCGGCGGTTGCGCCAGCATATCTTGTTCCCCAAAGTTTTAAGCCATAATTCCCAACATAATAATATTTCTCATCCATATGATCATTTATATATTCTTCTATTTCTTCTTCCGTATAAATAAGAAGCTGTCTAGCATTATGTCTATACGATCCTGCATCAAATGTAGCAGTCATATTAAATTCGTTTCCCAAATCTAACACAGCTAATTCTCTTGCAGAAAAAAGCTTATCAGTCCAAGTATTATTTATTCGATTATTTACTGTAGTATAATCTATCGTTTCTAATTTATACGGTTCTACCTGTAGAGCCGATCCAGTCATTAACCTAATTTTTTTATCATTATCAGATGTATCGATATCACTCAAAGTGGTTAAGTTCCATATATTATGATAACCATATCCATATGGTTGAACTTTTTCTCCCAAATATATTTTATCAAGAAGCCATTGTCCTAATTCGTTTGAATTAAAATTCCAACGATATTCTGCAGGTGAAGATGTCGCCTTCTCAGAAGCTGCATTTACCCCACTAGAAGTAGGAATCATCATACATGCTGTAAACACTGCCATAACAATACTAGTTATCCTTTGTTTAATCTTCTTTTTCATCACATCCTCCCATTCATATAAAACTATAAAAAGACGAAGCAATCCAATCTACAGAATCACCACGTCTATTTCTAAATCCGTATTTAACGATTGAAAAGAAAATATTCCCGGAACTGAAAACTTTTTTCTGTTCTATACATATTCTTTCAACCTCCAAATTTAATAGTGATTTAATCATAGCATATGTATAAAACATTTCAATCGAAAATTAGTCATTTTACCCTTATTTAAGCAAAAGTATCCATTAGATACCTCGTTAATTTCTATAAATTTTATATAAAACCGGGATTTTACAAAGAAAAAAAGAGCTTTCAGCTCTTTCATGAAGATGTCAATCAGCACCATTGAACATCTCCCTTTCTTAAGATAAGATGTATCTAACATCCGTTTTGATTAACTAAATGATTGACCTAAATTTTCAATCACCTGCAAACGCACTGTTTATCTCACTTTTTTAGTAGTCCGTAGGGGAATCGAACCCCTGTTTCCGCCGTGAGAGGGCGGCGTCTTAGCCGCTTGACCAACGGACCATTTATTCACAACGAATGTGAGTATAACAGACGTTGTAATAAATTGCAAGCACTTTTTTATAATTTGTTAATTCTTAATAGTATAAATATAACACGCAACTATTTTAATATTACATATTCTGCTGATTCGAGAGCTTTCTGATAGATAGGTTCAATGATTCCTTCAAGTCTTTTCTCTGACTTTTCTATTGCTTCAAACTTCGGCTTTGTTAC
>OCTX012260346.1_pt1 | contig 15381 bp, 13 predicted proteins | sample 1539691 | NCBI WGS metagenome assembly OCTX01 (sample SAMN02144231, study PRJEB22623) | gut metagenome | biome: sheep rumen | host: Ovis aries | place: New Zealand | reverse complement strand
ATTAGTACAAAGAATTCTACTAAGGCTTATGAATGTCATTTTGAAGGAAACAGAGATGAAGTCAGAATGCAAAGCGTTTTAAAAGCCATTGAATTGGCATATTTTACTATTGAAAAAATTTAATTTTTGTTTTATATTATCATTTGGAATTAATTTAATCTAGGAGGAAAGTTATGGCAGCGTTTCAAACATTAAACAGAGACGAATTACTCAAAATTAAAGATGAACTTGAAAAGGAATATGAAAAAATTAAAGGACTTGGCATTAAACTTGATATGTCAAGAGGTAAGCCTGGCAAAGATCAGCTTGATTTATCAATGGGGATGGTTGATGCTTTAGCTTCTGATCATTCATTTGTTGGTGAACAGGGCATAGACTGCAGAAACTATGGTGTACTTGACGGTATTGTAGAAGCTAAAAGATTACTTAGTGAAATGATTGAATGCCCAATTGATAACATTATTATATATGGTAATTCATCACTTAATGTTATGTATGATACAGTTGCTCGTTCAATGACACACGGTGTTATGGGTTCAACACCATGGTGTAAATTAGATAAAGTAAAATTCTTATGTCCAGTTCCTGGATATGACAGACATTTTGCAATTACTGAGTTCTTTGGAATTGAAATGATTAACATTCCTATGAACGAAGATGGCCCAGATATGAATATGGTTGAAAAACTTGTTAGCGAAGATGATTCAATTAAGGGTATTTGGTGTATTCCAAAATATGGTAATCCAACAGGTATTACATATTCAGATGCAGTTGTAAAGAGATTTGCTAGACTTAAACCGGCGGCTAAAGACTTTAGAATCTACTGGGATAACGCTTATACAATCCATCATTTATACGATGAAGAAGATAAGCAGGATCACTTAATTGAAATCCTTGCTGAATGTGAAAAAGCAGGTAATCCAGACATGGTATTTAAGTTCTGTTCAACTTCAAAGGTTACATTCCCAGGTTCAGGTATTGCTGCAATTTCAGCTTCAAAGGCAAACCTTGAATTCATAAAGAAGCAGTTAACAGTTCAGACTATCGGTCATGACAAGTTAAATCAGTTAAGACATTACCGTTTCTTCGGTAATTTCGATGGTATGAAAGAACATATGAAAAAGCATGCTGCATTACTTAGACCTAAGTTCGCAGCTGTTCTTACAACACTTGATAGAGAACTTAAGGATGCTGACATTGCATCATGGACAAATCCAGTAGGTGGTTATTTCATTTCACTTAACGTTCATAACGGATGTGCAAAAGACGTAGTACAGATGTGTAAAGATGCTGGATTAGTATTAACAAATGCCGGTGCAACTTATCCATACGGTAAGGATCCATATGATTCAAATATCAGAATTGCTCCTTCATTCCCAACTCCAGAAGAGTTAAAGGATGCAGCTCACGTATTATGTGTATGTGTTAAACTTGCAACAGTTAATAAAATGTTAACAGGCGAGAAATAAAATTTGAAATACATTGTAAAAGCAGGAATGATTTGTTCCTGCTTTTATACTTTTAAAACAATAATTTATATTTAGTAATCATTTAGTTTAACAAATCATTGAATGATTATTATGATTGTGGTAAAATTATTCTTGTCATAAATATTTTAAAAAATGTGTTGACAAAAGCAAACATATGTTTTATTATATATTCAAACATAAGTTCGAAAAGGAGAATGCTATGAACAACGAAGATAAGAAGAAAGCCTTAGAGGCAGCTCTTTCACAAATTGAGAAACAACACGGTAAGGGATCTGTTATGAAATTAGGAGATTCCAATATAAATATGAACATTGAAGTAATTCCTACTGGTTCATTAAGCCTAGATATCGCTCTTGGTCTTGGTGGTATTCCTAAGGGAAGAATTATAGAAATATATGGTCCAGAATCAAGTGGTAAGACAACAGTAGCTCTTCACATGATTGCTGAAGTACAGAAGCGTGGTGGTATTGCAGGATTTATCGATGCTGAACATGCACTTGATCCAATCTATGCACAGGCTATTGGTGTTGATATTGATAATTTATATATTTCACAGCCTGATTACGGTGAACAGGCTCTTGAAATTACAGATACTATGGTTAGATCTGGTGCTATGGATATTATCATCATCGATTCAGTTGCAGCACTTGTTCCTAAGGCTGAAATTGATGGTGAGATGGGTGATTCACATGTAGGTTTACATGCAAGACTTATGTCACAGGCTTTAAGAAAGCTTACAGCTGTTATTAGTAAAACAAATTGTACAGTAGTATTTATTAACCAGTTACGTGAAAAAGTTGGTGTTATGTTTGGTAATCCTGAAGTTACAACTGGTGGTCGTGCTCTTAAGTTCTATGCATCAGTAAGACTTGATGTTAGAAGAATTGAAACACTTAAGACTAACGGAGAGATGATTGGTAACAGAGCTAGAGTTAAAGTAGTTAAAAACAAGATTTCCCCACCATTTAAAGAAGCTGAATTTGATATTATGTTTGGTGAAGGTATCTCAAGAGAAGGTGATATCTTAGATCTTGCTGCTGAACAGTCAGTTATTAATAAGAGTGGTGCATGGTACGCATATAAAGGTGAAAAGATTGGTCAGGGTAGAGAGAACGCTAAGATCTTCCTAAGACAGAATCCAGACATCTTAGAAGAAGTTGAACATCAGGTTAGAGTTAAATATGGCTTAATTCCATCTGAAGATGGTGATGAAGCTGCAGCTGATGAGGAATAATTGATTATTTATTGTGAGGAATATATATGTGTATTATTACAGACATAAAACCACATAAGAAAAATTCCTTTATGATATATATTGATGAAGAATATAAATTCTGCTTATATAAAGGTGAAATCAGAAGATTTAAACTTGAAATAGGTAGCCATATCTCATCTAATATAATGAATATAATATTGGATGAAGTTATTTATAAAAGAGCCCGCGAGCGGGCTCTTTATATCATAGAGAGAAGTTTAAAAACTGAATATGAAATCAGGCAAAAATTAAAAGAAGCAAAGTATCCTGATGAAATAATTGAACGTGTAATTGAAATGCTTAATAAGTATGATTTTATTAATGATTATAATTATGCTAAAATGTATATTGAGTATAAGATGAATTCCAAAAGTATTACAGCTATAAAGAATGACCTTTATAAAAAACATATTTCAAAGGAGATTATTTCATCCATACTTGAAGAAAGTCCAATTGATGAATCAGAATTAATTATTAATCTTTTAAAAAAGAAATATTATAAGTTTGATTTAGAAGAATTAGAAGATAAAAGAAAAGTAATTAATAAATTAATGTATAAAGGTTTTAAGTATGCACAAATTGATGATGCAATTAATAAATATATAAAAGAATTATAGTTAATTTATTATTTTAAAATATGGGGTAGGATATGAGTAAGAAGATTTTAATTGTTGATGATGATAAGGATTTTACAGGCATAATATCAGATTTTTTAACTGATTATGGATATGATGTTAGTCTTGCGTATGATGAGACTAGTGCATATTCGTTATTACAGGATAATAAATTCCATTTAATCATTTTAGATATAAATTTACCAGAAACAACAGGTTTTGAAATCTGTAAGGAACTTAGACGAATTTCTGATATTCCAATTATATTTGCCTCTGCTAGAACTAGTGAAACAGATAAAATCACTGGTCTAAATTTAGGTGGGGATGATTATTTATCTAAGCCATATTCCATACAAGAATTACTTGCAAGAGTTAACGCGTTAATTAGAAGGACATATGGATTTACTGAAGATGAGATTATAAATTTTGGGGATATAAGTGTTAATATTTCATCTAGAAGCGTTACTAAGAATGGTGAATTAATAAATCTTTCTTTACGTGAATTTGATTTATTAGCTTATTTGTGCGTAAACAAAAATAAAGCTATTCCAAAAGAAAAACTTCTTAATGAGGTATGGGGAGGATTTTCTGATACTGATGCATCTTCATTAACAGTTCATATAAGATGGTTACGTACAAAATTAGAAGATGATCCAAGTAATCCAAAGTATTTAAAAACTGTTTATAAAGTTGGTTACATATTAGAATGTAGTGATAATTAAAAATGGGGATTGAATATGAAGTCTAATTTATTAAAAATATCTTTTGTTTTCATAGTTATAATCATAATTGCTTCTGGCTTTTTTATTTATAAATCTGATAGTGCCTATAAGGATAATCGATCATATATTGCAGATGTAAATGAAATTGAGCAATTACACGAACAAGGCAAACACACAGAAGCTAATCAAAAAGCAATCGCATTAGAAAGTAAATTAAAAGAAAATAATAAAGATGCAAATATAAAGACATATATTGTTATTAATGGTTTAATATGCATATTAGTAATAGTAGGTGTATTTATATATGTTTATATAAAAATATTAAAACCTTTTGATGTATTGAGCGCATTTGCTGCGAATATTTCAAAAGGCGATTTTGATATACCTCTTGATTATGAAAGAACTAACTATTTTGGTGAATTCACATGGGCTTTTGACCATATGAGAAATGAACTTAATAAGGCAAAATTAAGAGAAGAAGAAACTATTGAAAATAATAAAACAGTTATTGCAACATTATCCCATGATATAAAAACTCCTCTAGCTTCAATAGTTGCTTGTGCTGAAGGATTTAAGGCTAATATTGACAATACCCCTGAGCGCAAAGAAAGATATTTGAATGTATTAATAAATAAATCTGAAGAAGTAAAAAAATTAACTGATGATTTATTATTACATTCAATTTCGGACATGGAAAGACTCAATTTTGAAATAGAAAAGTTTGAAGTATGTTCTTTCTTAGAAAAAGAAATAAAAGAACTTACAACTAGTGAAGATGATGTTAATATTATTTCTCCTGAATTTGATGCCTATATAAATGCAGATAAAAAAAGAGTACTTCAAATTGCTGAAAATCTCATTAATAATGCAAAGAAATATGCCAAAACCAAAGTTGATATCTATTTTTCAAAAGACGACTCAAATATTAGCATCCATTTTAAAGACTATGGCAAAGGTATAAATGATGAAGACATGCCATTTATATTTGATAAGTTTTATAGAGGAAAAAATTCAAAGGATGAAGTTGGATCAGGCCTTGGATTATATATTGTTAAGTATTTATGCATCCAGATGGATGGAGATGTTAACTTAAATAATAGTAGCTATGGGTTAGAAGTAATCGTTAGTTTTCCATTTGTATAAAAAATAATAATTATTTTAATAAAATATATTTAAATAATTTTTTATATTAAAAGATTTAAGAACTTCTTAATAAGATAATTTATATAATCAACATATAAATTTATAAGAGGTGTTTATATGAAAATATTTAAAGTGATTAAGGCTAATATAAAAACAAGAAAAATATCAGGAATTGCATTGATTTTATTAATGACAATAATATCAGCTTCTATATCCATAATTGTTACATGCAAAAATAACATTAATGATAGTATTGATGAAGCTTATAAGCATGCTAAAGTTTCAGACTTAAGCTTAAATATCGCTACTAAGTGGTATACAGATGAACTTAAAACAAAACTTGAGAATATAGAAGAAGTTGATAGAGTTCAAAGTGTTGATGCAGTGACTTCAACATATTTTAAATTTAAGGATAAAAAAGATAGCACAAGTATTGTTGCTACAAGATTAAATAAATATATTGATAAATTATATAATAAAAATCTTGATGGATATGATAGCGTTCCACCATTAAAAAAAGGTGAAGTATATTTATCTTTAGGTTTAAAAACAAATTATAAATTAAATGTTGGTGATATAGTTACTTATTATACTCATGCAGGTAGTTATGATTTAAAGATAAAGGGCTTTGTTTTAGAACCAGTCTCTGGTTCATCCATGATGGGATTTAAATGTATTTACATTAGTGATGAAGACTTTAATTTAATAAAAAACGATGGTGAACTTTTTGAGAAAAATAATGATAGCTATGTAAATATAAAAATATGTTACATATACAAAAAAAATAAGGACTTATCAGATTTAAAGTTTTCAAAAATTGTATTTGACAAATCCCAAATCGGATCATATTCATTTGGCTCATTAACTAAAGAACAAGCAAAATATTATACTGGATTAACTCCATCAATTGTATGTTCCATGTTACTAGTATTTGTTGGTATTTTGCTAACTATATTTTTGATTGTTTTAGGACATGTTTTATCTTCATCAATTGAAATGGATTATACAAATATTGGAATATTAAAATCCTGTGGCTTTTCAAGTTTGGATATTAAAAATATATACAGCATTCAATTTATAATTTATGAAATTATTGGTTGCATATTAGGTATTCTTATTTCAATTCCATTAATAAAAAAGATAATAAAACTTTTTCAACCTATAACGGCGATTTTATCATATGATGATATATATATAAGCAGAGTATTAGTAATCATATTATTAATTATAGCCTTTTCATATTTTTATATTTTATTCATATGTAAAATATCAGAGAAGATATCAATTGTAAATATGCTTAATGGAAATCTAAATGACGTTTATTTTGACAATAGATTCAATGTACCAATAAGCAAAAGATTTTTGTACTTAAATCTTTCTTTTAGACAAATAACATCAGCATTTAAAAAGTATATGGTTACTATTTTTATTGTAATTTGTTTAGTGTTTACAATGATGACTATTACAATTCATTGTAATACCTTAGATTCTGGTAGTTTATTAGAGAGCATGGGCGTGATTCATTCAGATTTATCTCTCACAACAGAAGATATAATTGCAAAATCTGATGTAAACTTTATGAAGGATGTTGAAGATACAATTGAAAGTATTTCTAAAATTACTAATAAAAATAAGAGTACATCTATATATACCATTGTAAATAACGAAAGTATATATACAAGGGTAAAAGAACATGATGATAATAAATACAATAAAGGAAGAATGCCTAAATATGAAAATGAAATGTCTGTATCGGATATGTTCTTAGAAAGAAATGAATTAGATTTAGGAGATAGTATTCATATTTCATATCGTGGTAAAGAGATGGATTATATAATTACTGGAACATTTGTTAGTACATCTGATGCTGGAATTAATGTTTATTTAAATACGGATGGCGCTGCAAAAATTGGTATTAAAAATTTCCATACTTTTACATATGACATAGAAAATTCTGATAAAAAAGATGAAATATATGATTTAATAAATAAAAAGTATCCAAATGTATTTATATTCCAAAAAAATACTAGTATAACAAAACAGCTACAAAGTATAGGTAATCTTATAAAATATATTATATATACATTTTCTTTAATCTTTGCATTTATTGTTGTATTTATGATTTGCTCTAAATTCTTAATAGAAGAGCGTACGGATATTGGTATATATAAGGCATTTGGATTTACAACAAAAAGATTAAGATTACTTTTTGCTACAAGATTTGCAATAATTTCTATTATTGGATCATTAATAGGAATCATTCTATCTACATTGTTTTCAAGAAAAATGTTAATTATGTTATTGAAGACAATAGGAGTAACTAATTATCCAGATGGATTGTATATCTCAAGCGATATTTTAATTCTATGTATGCTTTCAATTTCATTTTTCTTATTTGCTTATTGCGCAACCTATAAGATAAAGAGAGTATCTACAACTGAATTAATAAAAGAATAATAAAATATAATTAAATAATAATAAACAGAATTATATATAATACTATATAAACAATATAGTTAAAATTTTATATTGACAAATATAAATAAAATAATTAAAATAATACGTAGTTTAATATTTTAATAAACCGATGACCAAGGGTAAGTAGTTATTATTTGGGTATTCAGAGAGTCGTGTATGGTGTGATGCGATATATTCCGGTATTAATGAATGGACTTGGGAGGGCAGATTGAAAGGCAACGAGTAGATTCTGACGGAGACTTGACCGTTATCAGCGAGAGACATATGATGGTATGTTTAAGAGTGGATGTAGTACATCAATTTGGGTGGTACCGCAGAAGTTAGTTTATACAGCTTTTGTCCCTATACAGGGACAAAAGCTTTTTTTTATATAAAAATTTACTTTTGATCAACAATCAGAAGCATGAATCTGAGGATTCACTTACAGTGAATCTTTGACTCCGCTCTAAGCCGCGGAGGGCTCTTCTGATTGAAAATCAGAAGTATGAAAGGAGTATCTATGGAAACCATAACTTATGAAAAAGCAATGGAGCTTGGTAAAGATTACAAAATTATTCCAATAGCTAAAGAAATTTATGCTGACATTATTACACCGATTTCATTGCTTAGAAAAATCGAAACTAAATGTAACAAATTCTTTTTATTAGAATCTGTGGAGGGTTCTGAGAAATGGGCTAGATACTCATTTCTAGGATTAAATCCAGTAATGCAAATTTCATTAAAAGATGGCGTTTGCACAGTTGATGATGAAGGAAAAATAACTAAAACAGAAGTAGGACATGACGCTTATAAAGTATTAAGAAAAGTACTTGATGAATATAAATCATGTAGAATAAAAGGTCTTCCTTCATTTACAGGAGGATTCGTTGGATATTTCTCATACGAGATGATTGGTTATGCAGAACCTAAACTTGAATTAAAGAAAAATGATTGTGATGACTTTAATCTATATTTATTTGATGATGTTATATGCTACGATCACTTTAGACAAAAGATTATTGTAATATCCAATATGAAAGCTAAAGAAGGTAAATTTGGATACGATAAAGCACTTAAAGATATTGATGCTATTATTGATATGATAAAAGAAGATGTTGAACTTCCTGTTCATACAAATACAGAACCTGTTGAATTTATTTGTAATGAAACAAAAGAAGAGTATTGTAACATCGTTACAAAGACAAAGAAATATATTTATGAAGGTGATATTTTCCAAGGAGTATTATCAAGAAAGTTTAAAGCTAAATACGAAGGATCATTATTAAATGCATACAGATATTTAAGAACAACTAATCCTTCACCTTATATGTATTTCCTTCAGATGGATGACATGCAGATCGCTGGCGCTTCACCAGAAACACTTGTTAAACTTGAAGATGGAAAACTTACAACATTCCCTGTTGCAGGTAGTAGACCTAGAGGTAAAACAGATGAAGAGGATATTGCACTTGAGAAAGAATTATTACAGGATGCGAAAGAATTATCTGAACATAATATGTTAGTTGATTTGGGAAGAAATGACATTGGTAAGATCTCAAAATTTGGAACAGTTAAAGTTAAAGATTATATGAGTATTCATCGTTTCTCAAAAATCATGCATATTGCATCAACAGTTGAAGGTGAAATTAGGGATGAATATGATGCACTTGATGCAATTAGCGCATTACTTCCTGCAGGAACACTTTCAGGAGCTCCAAAGTTTAGAGCTTGTCAGATTATTAATGAACTTGAAAAAGAGGCAAGAGGTGTATATGCCGGTGCAATTGGATACATTGATTTAAATGGTAACCTTGATGTTTGTATAGGTATTAGAACAGCAGTAAAAAAAGGTAATGAAGTTGTTGTTCAGGCTGGTGCAGGTTTGGTATATGATTCAGTTGAAGAAACAGAATATATTGAAACAGCTAACAAGGCTGGTGCAATAATTGAAGCAATTACAAGAGCAGGGGAGGTTATGTAAGATGATTTTATTAATTGATAACTATGATAGTTTTTCTTATAACCTCTATCAGTTAATTGGTTCTTGTACCGATGAAGATATAAAGGTTATAAGAAATGATGAATTAACCGTTGAAGAAATAGATGCATTAGATAGTAGTCATATAATACTATCTCCTGGTCCAGGCAGACCAAGTGAAAGTGGTGTATGTGAAGAAGTAGCACATAAACTAAAATCTAAAGTTCCAATCCTTGGAATATGTTTAGGTCATCAAGGAATATGTGAAGTACATGGTGCGAAAGTAACTTATGCAAAAGAGTTAATGCATGGTAAACAAAGTATTATCACTTTTGATGAAAACGACAAAATATTTAAGGGATTAGGAAAATCATATAGCGAAGAACAAAGTGATAAGAATATTAGTAATAATCAAAATGCTACTAACAAAATTAAGATTGCTAGATATCATTCACTTGCAGCTAGTGAAGAAAATTTTCCTAAAGAGCTTAAAATCATAGCTAAATCTGATGATGGCGAAATAATGGCTGTTAAGCATAAAGATTACGATTTATATGGATTTCAGTTCCATCCGGAATCAGTTCTTACTGAAGATGGTGATATAATGATGAAAAACTTTTTAAATATAAAAAAATAATTTTAACGGAAATAAATGATAAGGAGGATATAATTCATTAATTTGAATTATTAAAATAAAATGATTAAAGAAGCAATTATAAAATTGGTAAACAAAGAAGATTTAACATATGATGAAGCATATACAGTAATGAACGAAATTATGAGTGGTGAAACAACACCAACTCAGAATTCAGCTTTCCTTGCAGCTCTTTCAACTAAAAGCGCAAAGGCTGAAACTAAGGATGAAATTGCTGGATGTGCTGCTGCTATGAGAGATCATGCAATTCCAGTTGATACTGGTATGGATATTTTTGAAATCGTTGGTACTGGTGGAGATAACGCAGGTAGTTTTAACATTTCAACAACATCAGCTATTATTGCTGCTGCAGGTGGCATGAAGGTTGCTAAGCATGGTAATAGAGCTGCATCTTCAAAGTGTGGTACAGCTGACTGTTTAGAAGCACTTGGCGTTAACATTAACCAGGAACCTGAAAAATGTATTGAATTATTAAAAGAAGCTGGTATGTGTTTCTTCTTTGCACAGAAATATCATACATCTATGAAATATGTTGGTCCAATCAGAAAGGAACTTGGTTTTAGAACTGTATTTAATATTTTAGGACCTCTTACAAATCCTGGTAAGCCAAAGCAGATGTTACTTGGTGTATATGATGAATATTTAGTCGAGCCATTAGCTCAGGTTCTTACAAGTTTAGGTGTAACAAGAGGGATGGTTGTGTATGGCCAGGATAAACTTGATGAAATTTCATTATCATCACCAACAACAGTTTGTGAAATCAAAGATGGATGGTACAGAACATTTGTTATTAATCCAGAAGATTATGGTTTTGAAAAATGTGATAAAGCTGATCTTGCTGGTGGTACACCAGAAGAGAATGCACAGATTACAAGAGATATTTTAAATGGTACACTTAAAGGACCTAAGAGAAATGCAACTTTACTTAATGCAGGTGCTGCACTTTATATTGGCGGTAAAGCTGATTCATATAAAGATGGTATTAAACTTGCTGCTGAATTAATTGATTCAGGTAAAGCTTCACAGACTCTTGAAAAGATAATTGATGTAAGCATTAAACAGGTAATCACAAACGCATAAAAATATTTAAATAAAAAGAGGTTATTATGATTCTTGAAACCATAGCAAATAACAATATTAAAATTGTTAATGAAAAGAAAAATGTTATTAGCATTGATGAAATAAAAAACAAAGCTAATTCATATGTTAATAAACTTAAGGAATATTCTTTTGAAGAAAACCTAAAAAAATCTAACATGGGATTTATCTGCGAATGTAAAAAAGCATCTCCATCTAAAGGTATTATTGCAGAAGATTTTCCTTATGTAGATATAGCTAAAGAATATGAAAAAGCCGGAGCAGACTGCATATCAGTTTTAACAGAACCAAAGTGGTTCTTAGGTAAAGATGAATACTTGACTGAGATTAAAAGTGAAGTTAATATTCCGCTTTTAAGAAAAGACTTTGTCGTAGATGAGTATATGATATACGAAGCTAAAGCAATTGGTGCTGATGCAGTTTTACTTATTTGTTCAATTCTTGATGATTATAGACTAAGTGAATATTTTAAAATCGCTGATAGTTTAGGTTTATCAGTATTAGTTGAAACTCATGATGAAAAAGAAATTGAAATGGCTAATAAGATTGGTGCAAGAATCATTGGAGTAAATAATAGAAACTTAAAAACATTTGATGTTAATATTAATAATGCAAATAATTTAAGAAAATATGTTTCAAATGATACTATTTTCGTTGCTGAAAGTGGTATTAAAGATGCAAATGACATTAAAAAGTTATACGATATTAATGTTAACGCTGTATTAATTGGTGAAACATTAATGAGAGCAGAAGATAAAAAGCAGATGCTTTCAGAATTAAAATCATTAATATAACATTTAAATTTATAAATACATAGTAGCATATCGATACTATGTTATGAATGAGGTAAATATGTCAAAGATTAAAATATGTGGTCTTAAAAGAGAAAAAGACATACTTTATGCTAATGATTTAATGCCTGACTATATTGGATTTGTATTTGCTGGAGAAAAAAGAAAAATTAGTTTTGATCAAGCAAGGTTATTAAAAAAGAAACTCAACAAAAGAATTGGCGCAATTGGAGTTTTTGTAAATGAAGATATAGATAATATTATTTCATTAGCTAATGATAATATAATAGATATTATTCAACTTCATGGTGATGAAGATAATGACTATATTGATAAATTAAGAAGTAAAACAGACAAGAAAATCATTAAAGCTGTTAGAGTTAAAGACAAGCAGGATATTATTAATTCTAAAAATATTAATTCAGACTACTTGCTTTTTGATTCATTTACGGATAAAATGTATGGCGGTAGTGGTGTTAGTTTTGACCATAATTTATTACCTGACAATAAGAGAGATTTTTTCCTGGCAGGTGGTATTAAAGAAGAGGACATCAAAGATATTGTTGAAAATATGAATCCATATTGTATTGATGTTAGTTCTTCTGTTGAAACTGACGGCTTTAAAGACTATGAAAAAATGAAAAAAATTGTTAAAAAAGTAAAAATGTACTCGGAAGGAGAAATATATGAGTAAGGGAAGATTTGGTATTCATGGTGGACAGTATGTACCAGAAACACTTATGACTGCAATTAACGAACTTGAAAGTGCATATGAATACTACAAAAACGATGAAGAATTCAATAAAGAATTATCTGATTTATTTAATGATTATATCGGCAGACCATCAAGACTTTACTACGCAGAAAAAATGACAAAAGATTTAGGTGGTGCTAAGGTATATCTTAAGAGAGAAGATTTAAATCATACTGGATCTCATAAACTTAACAATGCTCTTGGTCAGTGTTTACTTGCTAAGAAGATGGGTAAAACAAGAGTTATCGCTGAAACAGGTGCAGGTCAGCATGGTGTTGCAACTGCAACAGCTGCTTCATTACTTGATTTAGAGTGCGAAGTATTTATGGGTAAGGAAGACTGTGAAAGACAGGCTTTAAATGTTTATAGAATGGAACTTTTAGGTGCCAAAGTTCATCCAGTAACAAGTGGAACTATGACACTTAAAGATGCTATCAACGATGCTATGAAAGAATGGTCTACAAGAATCGATGATACATTATATGTAATTGGTTCTGTTATGGGACCTCATCCATATCCAACTATGGTTAGAGATTTCCAGAGTATCATAAGTAAAGAAATCAAAGAACAGTTAAATGAAAAAGAAGGAAGACTTCCAGATGCAGTTATAGCATGCGTAGGTGGTGGTTCTAACGCAATTGGTGCTTTCTATAATTTTATAAATGATAGAAATGTAGAACTTATAGGTTGTGAAGCTGCAGGTCTTGGTGTAGATAATCCTAAGAATGCTGCTACAGTAGCTAATGGTTCAGAAGGAATCTTCCATGGTATGAAAACATTATTCTGCCAGAATGAATATGGTCAGATTGCACCAGTATATTCAATTTCAGCTGGACTTGATTATCCAGGTGTTGGACCAGAGCATGCATATTTAAATGATATTGGAAGAGCAAGATATGAAGCAATTACAGATGAAGAAGCAGTTAAAGCTTTTGAATATCTTTCAAGAGTTGAAGGTATTATTCCTGCTGTTGAGTCATCACATGCGATTGCATATGCTTTAAAATATGTTCCAACTCTAAGTAAAGATAAAATTGTTGTAATTAACGTTTCAGGCCGAGGCGATAAAGACGTTGCAGCTATAGCAAGATATAGGGGGGTTGAAATCTATGAGTAAGATAAAAGACGCAATTAAAAATAGTGGAAAAGCATTTGTTCCTTTTATTACAGGTGGTGATCCTGATTTAGATACTACACTTAAACTTATACTTGCAATGCAAGAAGCAGGAGCTGATGTTATTGAAGTAGGTATTCCATTTTCAGATCCTATCGCAGAAGGCTCTGTAATACAAGAAGCAGACCTTAGAGCATTAGAAGGAGGTACAACAACAGATAAACTATTCGATGCTCTTAAAACCATTAAAAACGATGTTAAAATACCTCTCGTATTCATGACTTATGCTAATGTTATATTTAAATATGGTAGTGCTAAGTTTATGGAAAGATGTGTGGAAAGTGGAATAAGTGGAATTATTGTTCCTGATTGTCCATATGAAGAAAGAGAAGAGTTCTGTCATTACTGCGAAAAGAATAATATTGACTATATTCCTCTTATCGCACCAACATCAAAAGAAAGAATTAAGGATATTGCAAAATCAGCAAATGGCTTCGTATATGTTGTTTCATCACTTGGTGTTACGGGTGTAAGAGAAAACATTACAACTGATCTTAAATCAATGATTGATCTTGTAAAAGGAGTTACTGATGTACCAGCTGTAGTTGGTTTTGGTATTTCAACTCCAGATAAAGCTGCTGAGATTTGCAAAGATGCAGATGGAGCAATTGTAGGATCTGCGATTGTTAAAATAATTGCTGAATATGGAAAAGAGAGCATTACACCAGTATATGATTTTGTTAAAAGTATGAAAACAGCAATTATGAATGTTAAATAGTAAGTAATTAAAACAATAATAAAAGCCGAAGCTATTATATTAGTTTCGGCTTTAAATATTTAATGTTCTCTTTTGTATATTTAATAATATAAAAAATATCTATTTTATCTTATAAATTTTTCTTAAAGTTATTTATTGCATCCATTGGAGTCATGTTATCAATATTAACATTACTATAATCAACATCACCTAAGAAAGAAGGATTAATCTTTGACTCGATATCAAATGAATATGTATACGCTGGATTTAAAGCATAAAGTAAATTCTCTGAATCATTATGAGCAAACATCAAAAGCAATGGACTACCAGTAGTAATATTTCCAAACTTTTCAATTGGAAGAACAATCATCTTTCCAAATTTATTTGTTAATAAATACTTACGTTTATCAGCATCTTTAAGATGCATTTCTGATACATCTTTTACAACAACTGCAGGAACAATATAATAAGTTCCATTCAAGAAATTATTCTTTGCTTCTTTAGCCTTCTTAAAATTACTCATAACAGCAAAAATACATAAGAATCCAAATCC
>OCTX012255995.1_pt1 | contig 15383 bp, 14 predicted proteins | sample 1539691 | NCBI WGS metagenome assembly OCTX01 (sample SAMN02144231, study PRJEB22623) | gut metagenome | biome: sheep rumen | host: Ovis aries | place: New Zealand | reverse complement strand
AGTCGGAATCAGAAGATTCCTCCAAGTGCCAGCGCTGCGGATGTTCCCTTCAGAATATTTATGCACACCTTTTGCTTAGTGCGACAGCCCCGTCTATAAACTCCCTGCCGATCATGGAGGCAGGGGCCGGGGAGGAGAAATAAAGGAGAAATAAAAATGAATCCTTCTGATTCCGTAAAACAGCTGACTTTTTCCGCCATGCTCGCTGCTCTGACCTTTCTGGGGACCTTCATACTGCGGATCCCCATGCCGGTCCTCGGCTATATCCATATCGGCGACGCCTTTGTCCTCCTGTCCGGAGCGATCCTCGGCCCACTCTACGGCGGACTTGCCGCAGCGACAGGTGCCATGCTGGCTGACCTTCTTGGCGGCTACGCGGCCTGGATGCCCGGGACCTTTGTGATCAAATTTCTTATGGCCGCTGTCGTCGCCGCCATCCTGCGGTTTCCAAAGGGAAAGAAACACATCCTCACCCTCCTGGCCGGGGCTGCCGGAGAAATTGTCATGTGCATTGGCTATTTTCTGTATGATCTCTTCCTGCTGCATCTTAGCGGAAGCGGCCTGGCGGCTGCCGCGGCTCTTTCCGCAGCCGGCATTCCGCTAAATATGATCCAGGGGATCGCAGGGATCATCCTGGCCGGCCTTCTTATGCCCGTCTTCCAACGGCTCTTTGCAGGCACAGCAGCGCCATCCGGGAACTGACCTGCAGCCGCAGGCCTGTCCTCCGTACATTGATGAGAACAGATCGTTAGAGCGCCCCCCCTGGAAGACATTAAAGCAAACATTGTGCAGGCCCGATAGGGCCGAAGCCGTTTGCGTAATGCCTTCCTGGAGGAAGCGCTTGCAATCTGAGGAAAAAAAGAGCTGCCGCTCTGTGCATTCATTCACGCGCAGGCATCCGAAAGGTATAACCTTCGGATCGCCAGTGCACGATCGTTGCTCAGAGCGGCAGCTCTTTTCTGTTATCTGTATCCGCATGATTCCGCTGCGCAGGATTAACTGCGGATCTTTTTTATCTTTGCTTTTACAGTCCGCAGCATGGCGGATCAGAATCAGTAATCTACCTCCATAAGGCATAGTCCGGAAGCCGGAGCAGTAGGTCCTGCGAGGGACCGGTCCTTTGCCTCCAGCAGTGCCGGGATATCCTCCGGCTGCCTTTTTCCATAACCGACCTCAAGGAGTGTTCCCATGATGATCCGGACCATGTTCTGCAGGAAGCCGTTTCCGTGGATCGTCAAACGGATATAGGGTCCGCTGTGCCGGATCTCGATCCGGTCGACCACGCGGACCGTGGATTTCTTCATATGGGAGTTTCCACAGAAGCTCCGGAAATCATGCATACCGATGATATGGGCGGCTGCCTCGCGCATCCGTCCGATATCCGGCATCCGGTCGAGCACCGTCACATACTTCCGATCAAAGACCGGCTTGTTCTCCCCATACCAGCAGGTGTACTGGTAGGTCTTTCCATGCGCTTTGAACCGGCTGTGGAAACGGTCTGCACACTGGGTCAGCTCGTTGACGCTGATATCCTCCGGCAGATAACGGTTCATGTATGCCAGGATCTCTTTTTCGCTTTTGGGCGTATCCAAAAGCACATTGGCCGTCATGGCTCTTGCATGGACGCCGGCGTCGGTCCTGCCGGCTCCGATGACCGTGACCGGCTTATCCGCCGGGGCATCGACCATGCGCGAGAGAACTTTTTCCAGCTTGCCCTGGATCGTCATCTCCTGGCCCGGCTGATGCTCCCACCCGTAGTAGCGGGTCCCGTCGTAGGAGATCGTCATCTTATAATTTTTCTTCATCTTGTTTTCCGCCAGATTCTGATGCGGGCAACGCATCGATTTTCCTGCTGCCGCTTCCGGCTCAGAACTCCAGATATTCTCCGTTCTGCGGAAGGATCAGACGGTCGGCAAAGCCGTTTTCCCTGGCATAGGCCAGCACATCTGCGGGTCTCAGTTCCTGGTTTTCAAAGGTGCCCATATGCACACCGATGATCTTTGCCCAGGGTGCAGCCTTGGCCAGTTTTCCAAGATCGTCCAGACCCATGGTAATGTGCATGCCTTCGCCATAGGAATGGCCAAGGTACGCCACGATCACATCCGGATGATATCCGATGCCCGTCTCAATGCCGGAGAACCAGATCGTATCGCCGGTCACATAGAGGGTTTTTTCACCTCTGCTGCGGAGAACGATTCCGCTGGAATTTCCCATCGTATTGAGGATATGCATAAATTTGCCGTCGCCGTGCCGGGCAGGCACACGGATCACATCGATATCCTCGCCAAATTTGGTCCAGGGGGTCATGTCAATGGTCTGGGATTTTTTCAGGCCGAAATTCCGCACCAGATCCTTGTCATTCAGGCACTGGACATAGAAGGGCATATCCTTAGGCACCAGTTCGGCTGCGGCCTTGTCAAAATGTCCGGGATGCATATGGGTAAGCAGAACAGCCTCCACACCATTCATGATCTCCTGCGGCGATACCGGAAGATCGGTCAGCGGACCCTTTTCCGGGTACATTGTGCTGGGGAGCTTCATGGAAGCGCCCTTCGCCCGGAACATGGGATCCAGGACAAACTTATGGCCGGCATATTCGATCGTCATCGTACAGTTACGGATAAAACGGATCTTCATCTTGTTTTTCCTCTGATCTTACTAAAGCTTGGCATCTGAATCTGTTTTCCTGCCTCATTTACCTGCCGTCTGAAAGGAGGATGAGGGTGGATACACAGAGAAATGTGGTTTCATGCAGATTTTCACCGATAATTCGAGATAATTTTATCACAAAACCACAGAGTTGTAACCTGTTTTTCTCCTGATTTGAGAATCTCTGTTTTCCTGATCACCTTTGGAACCTTTGTTTTTCTGACAGCACAGACGCAGCGCTGTTTCCAGATCCCCGGCTGCTATCACTCCTCGTTTTCCAGAAATCTCATGAGCACCTGCAGGCCGGCTGTGGGCACGCAAAAACGCTCCCGGCTGTTCTGGATCTCTGCATATACCTCGTCCAGCAAAAACCAGCGAACCTCCTCTACTTCCGATTCCTGCAGTATCAGTTTCCCGCAATCTACAGGTTCCCGGTAAACATAGAGCCAGGTCACCTCATTATCCCGGAACATTTTGCCATGGAACTCTTTTTCGTATTGTATGCGAAACATTCCTGCAAAGGCAAGCTGCTCTGGAGCTGCCTGGATCCCAAGCTCCTCCCGCAGCTCCCGGAGGGCCGAGGGAAGCGGCTCGCAGCCTGCCGGTATATGCCCGGCAGAGGAGGTATCGTACATACCAGGAAAGGATTCCTTGTCCATATTCCGCTTCTGCAGCAGAACTTCGGTGCCTGCCTCTGTCCTCCGCACGATCCAAACATGCGCCGTCCGGTGCAGGATTCCGTCCCTGTGGGCAATATCACGGTCAATGCTCTCTCCGACCGGCCTGCCCATTTCATCGCAGATATCCAGCAGCTCCATACCCTTTTGTACTCCTTCCTGTCACTCTGTATGCATGATACCAGAAACAACCGTTTCCTGCCACCGTCTTCCGGATGGATCTTTTGATATGAAAAGGCATGCGTGGTCCGCTGCCGCTGCTTATGCGGCTGTTTTGTCACCTCTTCGGCGCTTTTGTCAACCGTTTTTATATTTCTGGTTGACAAACCATTTTCTGCTCTATATACTTGGGACTGCAGATCCGGGAACTCAGATCCAGAAACACCCAAAGGTTCCTGCCGCTTGTACAGGCAGAAATCTTAGATCGGAGCCCGGATAAAAACAAAAAAACAGGAAGGTATACGATGTCTACACAAACCACAGCAGTATCCAATGACCGCTCCGTCCAGCGTCTGGTCACCATGGCTCTTTTTGCCGCAATCCTTTGCGTTTCTGCTTATATCAGCATTCCGCTGCCCCTGCCGGGAGCACCTCATATCACAATGCAGAATTTTGTGATCCTTCTGATCGCGCTTCTTTTTCCGTCCCTTGACGCTTTTCTGATCATTCTGGTCTGGATGATCCTTGGCGTGATCGGGCTGCCGGTCTTCATCGGCGGAGGCTCCGGTATTGGGTATCTCCTTACCCCCTATGGCGGATATACCATGGTCTTCCCCCTGGTCGGCCTGCTGCTTCCGCTGATCCGCGGCAAGGTCTACAACCGCCTGCGCTATACGCTGGCTGCCATAGCCGGCGCCCTTCTGATCGATATCATCGGCATGCTCTGGCTGATGGCTGCTTCCCACCTTACCTTAAGCGCAGCTTTCCTGACCGGCTTTGTTCCCTTTATCCCGCTTGATATTGTAAAGACGGTCATCGCCGCTCAGATCGTGCCGGCATTCCGGAAGATCATGCAGTGATCTTCGGACCATCGAAGCGTCCTATTCTATAGAGCACCGATCGTTTCCAAGGCTTCTATGCACAGAAGCAAAGCGCCCTCCCTGAATTGACAGAACCGCGCATATCGTAGTAATTTTAATAGGAGCTGCCGTATGAAGCAAAAAATGCTCAGTGCGGCAGCTCCTTTGTTATTCGAAAAGGCTTCACCGGGTCCCGGGAGTCTCTGACGCCTGCCCGGTGGTTTTACATCATTAAGCCCTCGGTATACTTGAGAGGCGCAAGGAAGTGACAAGATGAAGGAACAGTATTCCAGAACCAGTCTGCTTATCGGAGAAGAAGGGATCGCGAGGCTCCGCAGCTCCAGGGTCGCCGTATTTGGCATTGGCGGTGTCGGCGGCTTTGCCGTGGAGGCTCTCGCCAGGGCCGGTGTCGGCGCACTGGATCTGATCGACAGTGATACCGTCAGCATCTCCAACCTGAACCGGCAGATCATCGCCACATACCGGACCATCGGCCGGTACAAGACTGAGGTCATGGCCGAACGGATCCAGGATATCGATCCGGATACAAAGGTGCGCATCTATAACTGCTTCTACCTCCCGGAAACGGCAGATCAATTTGATTTTTCCGATTACGATTACGTGATCGATGCGGTGGATACGGTGACTGCCAAACTGGAGATCATCCTCCGGGCAAAGGCTGCCGGTGTTCCTGTTATCAGCTCCATGGGCGCAGGAAACAAAATGGATCCGGCCCTTTTTCGTGTGGACGATATCTCCCGCACCAGCGTATGCCCCCTGGCAAAGGTCATGCGGCGGGAGCTGAAAAAACGGGGCGTCACGGGACTCAAGGTCGTCTATTCCACAGAGCCGCCCATCCAGCCAAAGGAAAGCCCATCCGAGCAGCCGCAGGCAGGCAGACGAAGTGTGCCTGGCAGCATCTCCTTTGTCCCGTCAGCCGCAGGTCTAATCCTGGCCGGTGAGGTCGTCCGGGATCTGATCGCCATGCCGGAGTCTTCCACCTGATCCGGGCGTCTTCAGGCGGTATCTGTATACCCCTGCATTCACATGACTTTGTCAGCCTGTAATAAAACAACGGCTGCCGCACCAACCCAACCGTGCAAATACCTTCGAGGAAATAACCTAAACACTTCTTTCGGGAATCAATTTGCGCGATGGCTGGCGCGGCAGCCGTTTTATTTCTATCTGTATTTCTATGCTATTTTATGCTGCATCCTGATATCTCGCTGTTTTGCCAGCTGTTGTCCCCAGCTGTTTGCCCCAGCAATTTATCCCAGCGGTTTTCTTATTTATCCTTGCAGGCTTCGCGGATCGCATCGATAACGATCTTCAAGGCCTTGATCCTTGCATACTTTTTGTCGTTGGACTCCAGGATATACCACGGGGCAAAGGTGGTGTTGGTTTTCTCGATCATCTCATCGACAGCCGCCTCATAGAGATCCCACTTCTCCCGGTTTCTCCAGTCTTCTTCCGTGATCTTCCACTGTTTTTCAGGTGTATTCTGTCTTTCGGTGAACCGCTCGAGCTGGGTCTCCTTGTCGATGTGAACCCAGAATTTGATCACGACAGCGCCCCAGTCTGCCAGCTCCTTCTCAAACTCGTTGATCTCATTGTAGGCTCTCTGCCAGTCATTCTCGGAGCAGAAGCCTTCCAGCCGCTCAACCATGACTCTGCCGTACCATGTACGGTCAAAGATCGTGATATGACCGTCCTTTGGCAGCCGTTTCCAGAACCGCCACAGGAAATGCCGGGCCTTTTCGTGAGGCTCCGGGCTGGCGATCGGCTCGACGACATAACCTCTTGGATCCAGTGCCGCTGCGATACGCTTGATGTTGCCGCCCTTGCCTGCCGCATCCCAGCCCTCGTAGGCGATGATGACCGGGATCTTCTTGCGGTACAGCTTGTTGTGCAGTTCGCCAAGCTCCTTCTGCAGAGCATCCAGCTGGGCTTTGTACTGCTCCTCAGACAGGACCTTGTCGCCAAGAGCGATGGTGGCCAGCTTATGGCTCTGGTTCAGCGGGAAGGTATTCTGCAGGATCGGCACAGCCAGCGCATGGTTTTTCAGGGCAGTTTCGATCCCCTGGTTCAGGAACTGCAGGACCTGCAGCTCTGTCCACTTCAGATCAGAGGCATCAATAATATACCAGGGAGCAACCGACCGGTTGGTATCGGTCAGATAACGGTCATAGGCTTCCAGATATTTATCGTAGTGGGCATTCTCATGGATATCCGCCTTGTCGACTCTCCATTTTGTGTCCTTGTTCTCCTGAAGCTCCTTCAGGCGCTTTTTCTGCTCCTTCTTTCCGATCTGGAAGAAGAACTTCATGACCAGATAGCCATTGTCTGTCAGGGAACGCTCTGTGGTATTGACGCTGTTTACGCGCTTACGGTAGGTCTCCTCATCGATATCGCCGTGCATGTAATCCTTGATGATCTCCTCCATCCAGTAGGAGTCAAAAAAGGTGAACTTGCCTGCCTCGGGAATATCCAGCATATACCGATGCAGGAAGGGATACCGAAGCTCCTCCTCAGAGGGCCTCTTGTAGGTCTTCACCTGGAAGAACCTGGGATCAATGTTTTTGATAACTTTGGATATAACCGTGCCTTTGCCAGCCGAGCCCCAGCCCTCCATAATGACCATGACCGGCAGCTTTGCCTCCTTGATCTGGTTCTGATAGCCGGCAAGCTTATCCCGGGCAGTTTTCAGCTCACGTTTTATCTCCTCTTCTTCGGGCATATTTGCCTTTACGAAATCCTTCAGCATGGAAACTCTCCTCCTTGTGCAGCATCAGCCTTGCAGGTTCCGGCCAGGCTGCACACCAGCGGACCCGAAATACGATATAGCTGATAATATTGTATCATTTTCCTTTTGCTTCTGCATCTATTATCTGATATTTATGCGAAATATTAAGGCATATCACAGTATTTCTCTATGATTGCAATCATTTTTGAACAGTTTATGCATCTTTTAAAAAAGGGCCGCAGAACCGCCGGTTACGCAGCGGGTCTGCAGCCCTTCTTCTTTCGTCTTTTTATGCTTCCTTATGCCTCTTTTTTCAGCTCTGCCGGCTTCTCAAAAGCTGCCAGCTCCGGATGCTCTCTCTTTTCCTTTGTGTAATTCTCGTAGATCTTTTTCGTTTTGTGCTTCTGGGATGCCCAGATCCGCTCGGCAAACGGCTTCCAGTCTCTGGCGTAGTCATCGCATTTCGCGCACAGATGCTCGACGGATTCCGGTGCCTCTGCATTGGTCTGGTGTGCTCCGGATTCCTGGACCATCTTGCGGAGCAGCTGCGGATTCTCCAGCATCGGGCAGGGGCGCAGGTGATTCCTGTTGAAGGGCTGACCCTTGTGGTATGCCATGAACAGGGGGCTCTGCAGCATCTCCAGGATCGAATTTTCATGAATGTTGGTGTTCGAGTAGTGGATGAATACACAGGGCTCCGCGTCTCCGCTGGAGTTGATGTGGAAGTAGTTCCTGCCGCCTGCGATACATCCGCCGACAAACTCGCCGTCATTCTGGAAATCCATCGGATAGAACTTGATGTCGCTTGCATCGGACCGGATATAGCGGATGCGGTTGATCATATATTCTCTCTGCTCAGGTGTCGGCAGCAGGGCCGGAACCGCGTTCTGACCGGTGGGCATGTAGTGGAAGTAGAAGCCGAACTTTGCTCCCTTTTTCTCAAGCAGATGGAAGAAGTCGTCGCTGGTAACCGCCTCGATGTTGGCGCTGGTGTAGCAGATCGAGGTTCCATACAGGATGCCGTATTTCTTCAGCAGATCCATGGCACGCATGACCGCTGCATAATGTCCCTCGCCGCGGCGGGCATCGTTGGTATCCGGTGTGCCTTCGATCGAGAGGAAGAAGGTCATGTTGCCGAGACGGGCAAGCTCCTTGCACAGCTCCTCATCGATCAGCGTGGAATTGGAGAAAGCAGCGAAATAGCAATCATTGTGCTTTTCGATCAGCTTCAGGATATCTTTTTTGCGGACCATCGGCTCTCCGCCGGTCATCAGGTAGAGATGCGTGCCGAGCGCCTTGCCCTCTGTAACGATCTTATCCATATCGTCAAAGGAAAGGTTGCTCTTGTGGCCATAGGTACCGGACCAGCAGCCCTCGCAGTGCATATTGCAGGCTGCCGTCGGATCGAACAGGATCAGCCAGGGAATATTGCAGTCGTATTTCTTGCGGTTCTCGCGGATCATCCTTGTTCCGCGCAGGAAGGACTCATACCCCAGGTTCAGCAGCGTCATCTTTGCGAACTGGGGATCGATCTCATTGATGATCTCATCGATGAACTTCATCCAGCGGTTATCCGGATCCTCGATGGCGCCCTTCACCGCCGCGACCATCTCGGGCGTAAAGGTTTTTCCATAATATTTCTGTGCCAGCTTCAGAATGCTCAGATAGGACTTTGTACGGTCCTCATAATTCTTGTTCTTCAGATTTTTTACCAGGCCTTCAGCCAGGACAGCAACCGCCTGTCTTTCTGCCGCATGCTTTACATTCTCGATTGCAGATGCCATTTCTATTACCTCCTGCATCCTGTATTTTGTCATAGCAGCCACTGACCGGATAACCGCAAGGCTGCTCCAAAAAAGATAAAGGGCAAAAGTAAACGTAGGATAAACAGATCTGCCGCGTCTTCTATGCCCATAATGATCTGGTGTGCATTATATTCCCGGTCAGGGCATTCTTCCATGGGACAGACTTTGATTTCCGTCACATCCGGCACAGGTCTGGGACACTTCTGCAAATGTGTCCTTCCATTTTTTCTTTTGCTTTACTATACCTTCTCAGCCTGACCACAGGGCTCTGCCCGCTTTCCATTCTCTCTATCATACGCAAATTGTATGGCAGGCCCTCTCTTATCCTCTTATCCCGCACTTCTTTCTTGCCAGAGGCACAGCACTGCCCTATAATTGTTTTCTGATTATAATGTCAAAGTCTGATCTTGCGGTGTGCCTGTAATGGCACAGAAACAAGACCTCTCCAGGAACGCCCCGGCGTTCCGGACGCGGCGCGCATGATATATAACTGCTTCGACCGTGCGCGTCTGCTGCGAAGTTGTAAACAATCGTGTTTTATAGCGCTATGCTTCACACGTTATGGAGGATGTCTGCGTTATGTGTGGAATCTGCGGATTTACCGGAAAACAGTATGACCAGGAAACCGTCGTCACAAATATGATGAACCGGATCATTCACCGGGGGCCGGATGGAAGCGGCCGCTTTATCAGCGAGGATATCGCCATGGGTTTCCGCCGCCTGTCGATCATCGATCTGAATACCGGCGATCAGCCCATGTTCAACGAGGATAAGACCCTGGTCATCACCTTTAACGGCGAGATCTACAACTACCGGGAGCTTCGGGAAGAGCTGACCGCCAAAGGGCATACGTTTGCAAACAAAGCGGATACTGAAGTACTCCTGCACGGCTATGAGGAATGGGGCGAGGCCCTCCTGAACCGCCTTCGCGGCATGTTTGCCTTTGTGATCTGGGACACCCGGAAAAAAGAGCTCTTCGGCGCGCGGGACATGTTTGGCATCAAACCGTTTTACTATGCCCAGATCGGCGGCGAGCTGGTTTATGGCTCCGAGATCAAAAGCATCCTGGAATACCCTGGCTATCACCGCAGCGTAAGCCTGCCTGCACTGGAGCAGTACCTGTCCTTTGAATATTCCGTGCTTCCGGAGACTTTCTTTTCCGGCATTTTCAAGCTGATGCCCGGACACTGCTTCCACTGGCGCGGCGGAAAGATGAAGATCCGCCGGTACTTTGATCCCATGCTCACCCCAGATGAAGGACCCGTTGATCACGACGCCCTCATCGACCGGATCGACCAGACCCTGCAGGAATCGATCCGCTACCACATGGTCAGCGACGTTGAGGTCGCCTCTCTCCTGTCCAGCGGCGTGGATTCCAGCTATGTCGCCTGCCACTTCCACGGATCCAAAACCTTTACGGTGGGATTTGACTATGAGACGTACAACGAGATCCCCTATGCCCAGGAGCTGTCGGAAAGCCTTGGGATCAAAAACTACAGCAAGGTAATCTCTACCGAAGAGTACTGGCAGGAGCTTCCAAAGATCCAGTACTATATGGATGAACCCCTGGCCGATGCCTCTGCTTCCGCGCTCTACTTTGTCGACCGCGAGGCTGCAAAGCACGTAAAGGTCATCCTTTCCGGCGAGGGCTCCGACGAGCTCTTCGGCGGTTACGTCATCTATCATGAGCCCATGTCCCTGGCCGGCTACGCCAAAGTGCCTAAAGGGATCCGGAAAGCGCTGGCCGCCGCGGTCTCCCGTCTTCCCGGCCATCCCAAGGGCAAAGGCTTCCTCATCCGCGGCTCAAAGGATGTGGAGAAGCGCTTTATCGGCAACGCCAACGTATATGACGTAAAGCTCAGAAATAAAGTGCTGAAATATCCGGGCAGAGATACCGAACCCTGGAGGCTCACCAGGCCCTTCTACGACAAGGTGCGTCACTTGAAGGATACGGAAAAAATGCAGTACATCGACCTCAACTTCTGGCTGGTGGGCGATATCCTGCTGAAGGCTGACAAGATGAGCATGGCCCATTGTCTGGAAAGCCGTGTACCCTTCCTGGACCGCGGCGTGTACGAGTGCGCAAAGACCATTCCCCTCGAGGAAAAGGTCACCGACAAAAACACCAAGGTGTGCTTCCGCGAGGCTGCCCACCGGTACCTGAACGACCGGCAGGCCGAAAAGAAAAAGCTCGGCTTCCCTGTCCCGATCCGGATCTGGCTGCGGCAGGATAAATACTATGCCATCGTCAAAAAAGAATTCACCAGCCCTGCGGCGGAAAAATTCTTCCACACCGATGAGCTGGTGAAGATCCTGGATGCCCACAAGGCCGGAAAGGAAGACTATGCCCGGCACATCTGGGTCGTCTATATGTTCCTGCTGTGGTACAGAGAATACTTTGAAGAGGGCGGCTGCAGCGTCAGCATCGATGACGAGCTGGCCCTCGAGCGGAGCCGCAGGGCTGCTGCAAACTAAAAAAATATACGCGGTCAGTCCAAAAACGGGGCTGCCGCACGAAAGCAAAAATGTGCCTACATATTCTGAAGGGAACATCCGCAGCGCCGGTTCTTGGAGGAATCTGATTTAACAGATTCCGACGTAGAACCGCTGCGCGAGGACCGAGCGAGAGCGTTTCCCGTAAGAATATGTAGACACATAAAAGCTTTCGTGCGGCAGCCCCGCTGTTTGTTTTGCGGGAACTCCCCTTTCTCTTAGCGCCTGCCGCGCTTGACGTACCAGTTCAGGATGCCGCCGCCGATGATGATAAAGAGCGCGATCACCAGCACTTTTTTTGCGGCTTCCTGGGGGATCATCCCCTTGTCGCCGATGGATTCCCGGTAGAAGGTCAGGGTATATTCGATCTCCAGCGGGTCTCCCATAGCAGTCGTGTCGGCAATGATCGGAATGACCGAATCCATGGCAGAGATGGGAATGATGAATGTGGAGTTTCCTCCGTCTGTGGTCCGGTTCTCATAGCGCATGCCGCCGACGATCATGTAGTCATAGTAGGTACTGCTCCAGAACAGCTTTGCATAGGCTTTTCCTTCCTGCACAAGCAGCAGCGTGGGGGAGCTTACGCTGGCACGGCCGCTGCCTCCGGTCATATTTACCTCGATGGAGTATTCTCCGTCCGGAAGATCCACCGACAGCGCCTCTGCAGGCTCATAGGCCGCGCTCTCCAGTGTTTTTTCTTCCGATTTCCAGCCTTCATTGACCGCCGTATCCACATCAAAGCCGGTATCGCCCAGGGCTTCCAGACCTTTCTCGATCAGGTCATAATTGGGCAGATCCACGTAGAGCGCTTCTCTCGGAAGTGAGGACGCCTCAAACAGCAGCAGACGGTCATACCATTTTTCTGTATTTTTGCTGTAGGCCGCACAGCGGACCTGCGTATCCATCGCCTTCAGAGGGAAGGTAAAGGTCGCTCTTCCGTCGGCATCATCCACAAAAGGAATGTAGGCCGATGTATCTGCAGCTGCGGCTTCCTCTGCCGTTCCCGGATAGACGTACAGGTAGCTGTGGCTCGACAGGGTGATCGTGACCGACAGCTCACCATCCTCCGCGGTCATCTGCGCGTCCGTGATCCGGAAAAATGCGGAGCTGGACTGGCTGGTCACATGGTAGGTGCCGTCGGCGATATCCTGTCCGTAGACCGGAAGCATGCCGTACTTGCCGATCTCCCTTGCATTTGCGATCTCGCCCGCCGAAGCGACGTCGCCGGTATCCGCCAGAACCGGCATCGGCAGCAGCGCTGCCGCCAGGACCAGGACGGCGAGGAACATTTTCATGGTTTTACCTTTTCTCATATGCCCCTCCCCTTATAGATTCTTTTTCTTGTAGATGAACACGACAGCGATGACCGAGAAGATCACCAGGTAGACCAGCAGGACAGCGAAGCCAAACCAGCCCGGTGCATCGCCCCGGGAGATCGCACGGATCATCTCGCAGGCCTGAGACAGAGGCAGAAGGGATACTGCCTGGCGGAAGCCGGACGGCATCTGCTCTGTCGAAAAGAAGGTATTACACAAAAAGGACATGGGCACGATGATGTAGGAGTTATACTTCGGCGCATCATTGTAGGTCTTCGCCAGAAAGGACAGCACCAGTGCCATGGTAGAGAAGACAGCGCCGTTCAGGAACATGATCAAAAAGGATACCCCATTGAAGATCAGGCCCACACGGATCGGTGCCGTAAGCAGCATGATCACGCCGGCAGCGTACATACCGCGAAGGCTTCCGCCGATGATCTGTCCCAGAATAAACTGCCATAGAGGGGTGGGCGAGACCATGACCTGGTCCAGGGCTTTTTCATACAGCCTCTGCACCGACATGTTCTGGGCTACAGCGCTAAAGCTTCCGGTCATGGTCGCCATGGAGATGACGCCGGGGATCAGGAAATTCAGATAAGGCTCTCCGTGCGAGGTCGTCTGGATCCCCATGCCGAAAATGATCAGGTACATCATCGGTGAGATCATTGCAGCCAGTGTGATCTTATAAAAATCCCGCCGGAATTCGGTCCATTTTTCCCAAAGAACAGTAATAACACCCATAATGCTTCTTTACCGCCTTTCGATATGCCGGCCGATCCGCTCGACAAAAACGTCTTCCAGTGTCGTGTTTCGCATGGCGAGCTCTCCCTCCGTCTCGGAAAGGAAGCGGATCGCCTCGTTCTTCTCTCCAAAATAGTGGCTGACCAGTCCGTCCTGGGAGGTCTCATCCACCGCAAATTTACCCAGCTCATCGATCAGATGACGGGGCGTATCGATCACATCCAGCCGGCCCTTGTCCATGATGGCGACTCTGCCGCACAGGGATTCCGCCTCATCGATATAGTGAGTCGTCAGAAGGAGTGTCAGGTTTTTCTCGTGAAGCTGGCGCAGCAGATTCCACATCTGCCGGCGGGAAAAGGCATCCATGCCGGCCGTCGGCTCATCCAGAAGGAGGATCTCCGGCTCGATCATCAAGGCCCGGCAGATCATCAGCTTCCGCTTCATACCGCCCGACAGATGCCTTACCGTCCGCTTGCGGAAATCGATCAGACCCGCAAACTCCAGCAGCTCCTCAGTTTTTTCCTTGATCAGCTTTCTGGGCATATAGTACAGGCGTCCCTGGTATTCCATGACCTCGTTCATGGTCATGTCCTGCCGCATGGAGTATTCCTGCGTGATCACGCTGAGCTTGCGCTTCTGCTCGGAGGCCGTTCTGGTCAGCGGCACGCCGTCAAGCAGCACCTCACCCTCCGTCGGCAGCAGGACCGTAGAAATCATGCTGATCGTCGTGGTCTTTCCCGCGCCGTTAGAGCCAAGAAGGCCAAAAAACTCCCCTGTCTCGATCTTCAGATTCAGGTGATCCACCGCTGTAAAATTTCCAAATTTTTTTGTCAGATTTTTCAGTTCGATCATGTGATCCGCCCCCGCAGAGATATGATAAAACAACATACACTATCATACACAAAAACTGTACCGAAAACAATCTTTCCATGGTACGATAATGATGCAGTGCATGAAGGCATGCCCAGGGGACACGAAAACAGCCTTCATCCAGAGGCATATATAAGACTACTTCTGCGTTATTGCAGAATACAAAGAAACCATGAGGTGCATTATGAAAGCTTTGCTTGTTGTCAGCTTTGGCACATCCTACAAGGAGACCCGTGAAAAGACGATCTATGCTGTAGAAAAGGATCTGGCGGCTGCCTTCCCGGACCGCAAATTCTACCGCGCCTGGAGCAGCGGCTTTATCATCCGGAAGCTCGCAAAGACCGAGGGTCTGCAGATCGACACCCTGACCGAGGCTCTGGACAGGGCCCTTGCGGACGGTGTGACCGACCTTCTGGTCCAGCCGACCCACTTCACTCCCGCCATTGAAAATGACAAGATGATGGAGACACTCCGTTCGTACCGCAGCCGTTTTGACCGGATCGCCATCGGCGCACCTCTTCTGGCTTCAGATGCAGATATCGACCGGGTGATCACGGCGGTCCGCTCCCTCTTCTCCTTTATCGGAAAGAACGATGCCATCGTCTTTATGGGACACGGAACCGAGCACTCCGCCGGCAGCATCTACCGGACCATCGACGACCGTTTCCAGGCTCTTGGCTGTCCTAACTTCTGTATGGGCACGGTAGAGGGGGATCCCTCCTTTGACGATGTGCTCGGGCGCGTAAAAGCGCTTGCACCAGCAAAGGTCTGGCTGTCGGTCTTCATGTTTGTTGCCGGCGACCATGCCACCAATGATATGGCCGGCGACGAGGAGGATTCCTGGAAAAACCGCTTTAACGCGGAAGGCTTTGAGACCGAAGCGATCCTCCGGGGCTTTGGCGAATATCCCGAGATCCGGGCGATCTACATCGAGCATGCAAAAGAGGCTGCCGTGCTGTAACACGGTCAGACAGAAAAAAGGGCTGTCGCACTAAGCAAAAGGTGTGCATAAATATTCTGAAGGGAACATCCGCAGCGCTGGCACTTGGAGGAATCTTCTGATTCCGACT
>OCTX012267516.1_pt1 | contig 15384 bp, 8 predicted proteins | sample 1539691 | NCBI WGS metagenome assembly OCTX01 (sample SAMN02144231, study PRJEB22623) | gut metagenome | biome: sheep rumen | host: Ovis aries | place: New Zealand | reverse complement strand
GAGGTCGCCGAAAAACAGCACGCCCGTGCGCGCCAGCACGGTGCCGGACGGCGCGGGCAGACCCACCATCTCCCCTCTCGAATACCATGATGCCAACAAGCTGGGAATCGCAGAGATTCCCGCCATGACAAGCCAGGCGGCGACAACCATGAGGAGACTGCATGCGAACCGGCCGCGCACGAAGCGCGACGATGCGCCCATTGCCGTCGAGCCCATAATCGGATGGATGGCGCTTAGGACGATGGAAAAGCTCCAGCGCACGAGAATCCAGATTATGGCAACGGCCAACGGGGCCAGTGCTATGCACGCGAGGATGGCGGAAAGCGTCGACGCCGATCCGCCGACCTGAGTAAGCTGGGCGTTGGATGCAAAACCAATTACAATGACAAGCGCAATGATTGCCACGACGACAAGGGCGACCTCGGCGAGCATACGCAGGAATCCCGTCGCCATCATGCGCCCCCAGGCCGCGGCGATTCCGCCGCCGGACGGACGACGCTGCCCGGTGCACTTTAGAAACACGCTGTCTACGACAAGCGCGACTGCGACGAGCCCAAGCGTCAAGCCGAGCGCCGTGACGACAAAGTTCTCGAACCTGATGTTGGCAAGATTCTCCGCGCCGCTCGACGCGACTGAATAACGATAGAGCGCCATCACAAGCTGGAGTGGCACGAAGACCGCGAGGAGCGCTGGCCATTTTTCCTTGATGACCTGCCAGTAGACGTGGAGCGCCTCGATCAGCGTTTCCCATACGTTAGCGGAATAGCATTTCATTATGTTTCTCGGTTTCTTACTTCTTGCCTTGCGCCGGGACCGCGAGGGATGCGCCCTTGAGGTCCGTCCAAAGCGTACCTTCGCCGGAGTGGATCACGCGGATGTTGACGGCGGGATTGAGCGCGTCGGCAAACACGAGGTCCGCCCAAAGCGACGGGTCCTTGAACGCAGAGGCGCGGCGCTTGATGCCGAGCGCCTCCTCGTTCTCGACGAGGAACTTCGCCTTGACCTCGGCGGAGCCGCGCGTCTCGGTGATCTTCGCCTGTATCTTCGCGCACTCGAGGTCGATCTCCGCCGCCTTGAGCTTCGTCTCGGCGTTTATCTCGGCGACGTCCTTCTTCATCTCGGCGGCGACGGTCGCGACGAGCTTCGCCGTCTCCTGCTCGACCTCGCGCTTGAGCTGGTCTACCTTGGCGATTTCGGTATTGAGCTCGGCGCGGCGCTTTTCCGTGTCCTGCTGGGTCTTGTTCGTGAGGTCCTGCTCCTTCGCGACGGCGGCGGACTGGATCGGCGCAAGAATCTCCTCCGGGACCTCGACGTGGCGGACGATCGCGTTCCTGACGAGAATGTGCTTCTCGCCGAGGACGCGCACGAGCTCGGCCGTCATCTCCTCCTGGAACTTCTGGCGGCCTTCGCCGTCGATGAACTCGCGGGCCTTGTAGTCCGAGCCCTTCATGCGCGAGATCGAGAGGATCTGCGGCATGATGATCTTCGAGACGACGGCTGGAAGGTCGCCGTAGAGCATGAATATCTTCGAGATCTTCTCGGGCATCAGCTCGAACTCGACCGTCATGTCGAGCATGATGGCGAAACCGTCGGACGACGGGAACTGCACGAACTGGTTCATGCCGAACGCGACCGAATCGTTCGCCGGAAGCTGCGACTGACTGGCGTTGGTGCGAGCCGGAGCGGCGGCCTCTTCGCGCGCGGCGGAAGCGGTCTGCAAATACCGGTTGCCGCTCGCGGCCATCTTGCGCGCCACCGGCGCGCGGGAGAGCGAGCCGAGCGTGCTCTGCGCGTAGTTCGAGAAGTTGCGCGCGCTGTCTTCGTCGACGATTCCGAGGTCGGCGTTCTGCGTCACGTACTCCGCGCGCTTCTGCACCTGCTTCTGGAGCGTCATGCGCTGGAGCTCGTCGAGGCCGTTCGCGCTCTGGCTCTGCGCCTTCGTGAGGACGACCGTTCCCGACTTGCCGACGATCGAGACCTGGTTCATGCCGATCTCCACGACGTCGACCTGGTAGGCGCGCGGGTTCACGTAGTAGAGCCCCGGCTGCAGGACCTTCTCCATCACGCCCTTCTCGCCGGGACCGGCGAACGAGCCGGCCGCGGCGGGCTTTCCGGTCTGGCTCGTCACGACGCCGACATAGCCGATCGGGATGTTTATCGCGCTCATCACCTTGACATCGTATCCCTCTGGGTTGAGGCGATACCTGCCTGGGCCCAGGACGTCCTTCCACACGCCCTTCGAGTCGCGGTCTGGCGCGAGGATTTCGCCAGGGGCGAGTTCGCGGCCGTTCTTCGAGGTAACGACGCCGACCGAACCGGCAGGGATCGTAATCGCGGCGACGATGCGCCAGTCATGCGTGACAGGGTTTAGGAAATGACGTCCTTCCCCGAGGGGGATTCTCTGGACGCCCTTCTGCCCCGGCTCGGCGAGAATCGCGCCGGGCGGCAGCTCGTCGCCGGTCTTCGAGGTGACGATGGCCATCTCGCCCGGGCCGACATAGACCCTGCAGCAGGTCCACACGAACGCAAACACGCCAAGCGCAAACAAGGCGACCGCTGCGACGATTGCAGATGCGAACTTTCCGAAGTTGTTCATTTCGCACCTCCTTTCTCGTTTGCGAAAGCGCTTTTGGCGGGAATTCCCATCATCTCGCGCGGATCGTCTGCCGTCACGACGTCCGTCACGCGCGGCGCAGTCTTCTCGTATAGCCGCGCCCTCAGGTAGTCGCGCTCGTCGTCATATACTGCGACTTCGCGCTTCATGACTTCGGCCTCGGCAGTCGTCCGCGCCTCGACGACCTTGCGGTCTGCCTCGGCCTTGGCGAGCTTCGCGGCGGCCTCGGCTTCCGCCGCCTTGAGCTCCGTCGCGGCGACCGTAAGACGCGTCTCGGCGGCGATCGTGACTTCTGCCCTCGACTGCTCTGCGGCGATCTTCTTCTGTATGCGCTCGGTCTCCGCGGCCACGACCTTGGAGTTGCGGTCGGCGAGCGACTTCTGCTTGCCGAGCTCTGCGAGCGACTTCGCCTGGACGATCTGCTGGTCGATCTTCTTCGCCTCCTGGACGGCGAGTTCGCGCGCGCGGATGATCGAGGCCACTTCCTGCGGCGCGAAGATGTCGCGGATGAGGACGGAGTTGAGCGAGATGCCCCACGGCGCGCAGACGCCCTTCAGGTACGCCTCGAGCGAATTCTGGAACGCCTGGCGGGACTCGCCGACGATGAACTCGGTCGCAACCTTCTTCGAGCCCTCGATGCGCGAGAAGCCGCGCGCGGAGGGAAGGATGATCTTCTGGAGGATGTCGTCCATGTCGCCGACTTCGTGCGAGAGGAGCGCGACCTTGTCGAGCTGCAGGTTGAACTCGAGCGTTCCCTCGGCCTGCACCGTGAAGCCGTCCTGCGTGAGGAACGTTATCGCGTCGGCTCCGGAGAGCTCGAAGCGCTGGCTCTGCACGTTCACGATCGAAACGGAGTAGAGGAACGGGTTGAGGCGGTGCGTTCCTTCCTTGAGGATTCCGTCCGTCACGCCCTTCGCGCCCTCTCCGACGAGAAAGCCCGTGCCAGTCGCGGCGTCTGCGCCTTCGGAAAGGATGTCGGAGCCCGTGAGACGCGTCACGACGCCGACGTGCCCGGGCTTGATCGTGATGTCGTCATAGAGCTTGACGTCGTAGGCAAAGGGATTTATGCGGTGGCGGCCAGTGCCGAGAACGTCGCGCACGATGCCCTTGAAGGAGTCGTCGCGGGCGATGATCTCGCCGGCGGGAAGGTCCTTGCCGAACTTCCTGACGAGGACGCCGAACTTCCCTGCGGGAATGTCCATCGCGCGGAAGTACTTCCACTCCCACGTCCACGGATTGCGGAAGTAGCGGCCTTCAGGCAGCACATCCGCCTGTATGCCCTTGTACTCGGGCCCGGGCGAGAGGATCGCCTCTGGCGGGAGGTCCTTCCCGGTCTTCTTCATCAGGACCGCGATCTGCCCGTTCTCGGGCTCGATGCGCCAGCCCCACCATATCCACGCCGCGAAGACAACAAGCGCGGCCGGAATTACAAACGCGAGACTCTTCATTTTACCTCCTTACTTGTATCGACGTTTCTTGCAAACTTCGGATTCGACCCCGCGATCACGAGAGCGACCTCGCCCTTGACCTTGGCGTCCTTGAACTCGTTGACGAGATCGGAAAGATAGCCACGACTGACGCGCTCGTGCATCTTCGTAAGCTCGATGCACACCGCCGCCTCGCGGTCGCCAAGCGCGTCAAGCGCGGCGGCGAGCGTCGCGCCCACGCGGAACGGCGACTCGTAGCATATCAGCGTGTGCTCCTTGTCGGCGTCTTCTGCAAACCAGTTGCGGAGCGCGCCGGGGCCGCGCGGCGGGAAGCCGCGGAAGGTGAACGACGAAGTCGAGAGTCCCGACATCAAAAGCGCAACCTCTACCGCGCTCGCGCCAGGAACGACATCGTAGGGGATGCTCGCCTTGGCGCAGGCGCGGATGAGCCGGTAGCCGGGATCGGAAATGCCCGGATAGCCGCCGTCGGAACAAAGCGCGACATCCTTGCCCTCCGCGAGAAGAGACAGCACCTTCTCGGTGACGCGCTCCTCGTTGCCTTGCCTGTACGAGAACATCTCCGCGGGGCGCGGTATCTCGAAGTGCGTCAGGAGCTGCCACGTGCGCCGCGTGTCCTCGCAGGCGATCGCGGCCGCGCCCCTAAGCGCGTCGATAGCGCGCGGCGAGAGGTCGGCGAGATTTCCGATCGGTGTTGCGACGACGTGGAGCATGTCTTATTTCGCGGAAGCCGTGTGGACTTCGATCTGCGGGAACGGGATCTTGATGCCGGCCTTTTCAAGCGCAGACTTGACTTCGGTGAGCGTAGCCGCCGCAACAGGCCAGTAGTCGGCGCTCTTCGCCCATGGGCGGACGTTGATCTGCACGGCGCTGTCGTTGAGCGACGCAACGGCGACGGCGGGCGCAGGATCCTGGAGAACGCCCGGCACGTGGGCTATGGCCTCGCGAATCACATCGACCGCACGCGTGACATCCTCGCCGTAGTCGATGCCCACCTGGAGGTCGACGCGCCTCAGGCCAAGCGCGTTGTAGTTGACGATAGGCCCGCCCCAGACGCTCTTGTTGGGAAGGACGATGCGCTTGTTGTCGGCGGTCTTCATGACGGTCGCCATCATGTTGACCTCGAGGATAACGCCGGAGTGTCCCGCGGCGTCAACGACATCACCGACCTTGAACGGTTCGTTAAGGGCGATCATCATACCGGAGGCGAGGTTGCCGAGCGATTCCTGGAATGCAAAGCCGAGGATGAAGCCGGTGACGCCGAGTCCGGCGATGAGAGGCGTGACGTTTACGCCGAGGCGACCGAGCACCATCACGATCAGCACCGCCCAGCAGGCCTTCGTGACGACGGAGCAAATGAAGTCGGCAAGCAGGCGTCCCTTGGCCTTGCCGCGCATCAGCGCCTTGCGGACGGTGAAGGCGATCAGCTTTATGGCAAGCCAGCCGACAAGCAGTATCACGAGCGCGAACACGAGGTTAAGCGCAAAGTCGAGGCCCTTTTCCGTCACCCATGTCGTGATCTGCGAGGCGGTCTCCCTGCCTTCGTTGAACTGGGCCCCAATGGTGCCAGTCACCTTTTCCACCACAGTCGTTTCGTTAGTCATGTTTTGTTCCTTTCATTTAAATCCTTCAGCGGTTCACGGCATCCTGCACGGCGCGGCGCAGCCCTTCGTAGTCAGTGCCCTCGAGAAGCTTCTTCAAGTCGAACTTCGCGGCAAGGGCGTCAAGCTCGGCGTCGCGACCGCCCTGCTCGCGGAGGATGCGGAACTTCTCGGCGGCGACGATGCCGTTCTTCAGCTCCAGGAACCGCCAGCTCGGAGAGCCGTCTGGATAGACGAGCGCAATGTCGCCCGCGGTCCAGCGGCTGTAGGTCATGTCGTTGGCCGAGTCCTCACCCCAGCTGTTGTAAGCCCAGCGGAGCAAGCCGTCAAGCCCGCAGGCTGCCGGATAAAAACCGCAGACGAACGCCTCACCAGGACCGGAGCTCATGAAGGTGTTGGGCCTCGCCGGAGCGCAGCAGATATAATAGGTCGTCGTCTTGCCCTCCTTGCGGCGCGCGGCGACTTCGTCGAGGAAGGGCCTGTCCACATGGTGCATGATCTGGGAGTAGTTGTCGATATCGATGCCCTTGAACTCGCTTGGGCGGCGGTTGCCGGCCATCGCGATCCTGAGCCCGGGCGCGACGCGGCGCACGAACGCGGCGATGTAGGCGAGGTCTTCCGGCGAACGCTCGTCCATCGCGATGAACGTGTCCTTGAGCCACCCCTTCTCCTCGAGGTGCTTCGAGAAGTCGACGAGAAAATCACCCCAGTATTCGTCGAAGAACGGCTTGCGCGGCCGCGCCTCGGCGCGAATCTTCCTGCCGTCGGCGTCGATGTAGTCGACCATGTAGCCCCAAGGGCACATGGTGTAGCATGCGATGTGGGGACCAAGCCCGCACTTCCTGCCGAACTCCACGTACTTGTCGAAGACGGAGTAGTCGAACGACCATTTCCCGTTCGCATCCCTGCGGCGGCCGATCATCGTGCCGTATGCGTCATAGCACTGGTGGTTCCAGGGCTGGTCGACGAGCGTGACCGTGAGCGCCTTCTGCCCGGCGGACGCGAGCATCTTCCAAAGCGGCTCCATCGCGGCGTAATGCTCGGGCGAAAACGGTTTCACGCCGTTGACGCGCGCAACGGCCCATGGGTGCTGCCAGAGGTCGAGGAAGTATTTCCACTCGCTCGGCGGCGGGAGGACGCGGTCGAGAACCTTCACCTTGAGCTGCCCGAAATCGTACTCGCCCGCCTTCGCGTCCGCCGCGGCCGAAACGGTCGCGAAGTGGAGACCTGCCGCCTTCGACCCATAGACTGCGCGATCGGCGACGAACCTGTATTCAAGCGATTTGATGCTCGTGTTGTACCGGACGGGCAGGAGAGTGCCGCGGCGCACCGTGATCCCCTGCGCTTCGCCGCCGATTTCGGGAAACTCGTCGGACACGAGGAACGACGAACCCTCGCCGCGCCAGACCGTCACGCTCATGACATCTCCCATTGCCGCAACACCTGCGCAGCACAGCGCAAGCGTCAACGCAAGCCTATTCAATCCGCACATTGCATTCTCCCTTCCCGGCACATCGCCGATTTTGTGTGGGATTATACCAAAAAGGCCGATGGAAACCAACCTCGACAGAGAGGCGTCACTTCCCCTTCGGCGGCTGGATGCGGCGCAGGGCGAGACGGTCGACGTAGAGCGTTCCGTCCTCGTAGCGCGCAGAGACCCATAGCTCGTACCAGTTCGGATCGACGGCCATGCCGTCGTCGAGGATGTGGAAGTCCTTGAGGTTGAAGTCGCACTCCCAGGAGCCGTCGAACCAGAAGACCGTCTCGAACCCGACGTGCAGCGTCTTCAGCTTCACCCACGTGTAGGCCTCGGCGTTCAGCTCCTCGGCGGCCTTGACGACGCGCTGACCGTAGCTTTTCTTCGACGGACGGTCGTAGGCGCCCCAGACTATGTTTGCGCCGGTCTTCTTTATAACGGCCTTGCCGCGCGGGGACTTGGGGTCATCGACCCTCTTGCCGCCGCCGCGCGCATGCCAGTCAACGAGCACGAGATCTTCGTCGGGGACGGACTTCAGCTCTTCGGGGAGGTCGTCGAACTTCATCGTAAGGAGGTCGATCCTCTCTTCGATCTTCTTTTCCGCGCCGACGCGCCATTTCGGCTCGGAGAACATGACCTTCGCGCTTTCCGTCGCCCACTTGCGGTAGGTCTCGATCGCCTTTGCAAACTCTTCCCTGGACTTTGGGTCCTTGCGGTAGATGGTCAGCAGCTTCTCGGAAAGCCTCTCCATGATCGGCGCCATGCGCGCGCGGTATTTCTCGCGCGTCTCCTTCTTGTACGCCTGCGCGACGAACGAACCGAATTTCCTCAGGACGGCGGGATCGGCCTTCCAGGTGTTGATCCCCGTGCGCTGCTCGAAGTGGTCCTTGCTGTAGCGCTTCAGCACCTGCTCCCTCATGTAGCGGTACGCCTCGTACATGTCGCCCGCACCTTCGCCGTAGGCGCGGCAGAATGTGCGGACGAGGGCATCCACGTCGAGCGAAGGATCTATGTACAGCTTCGCGAGGACATAGCGGTTCAGCTCGTCCCAGGACCCCGTTCCCGACCAGAACTCGTTCTCCATGAAGACGGAGTCTATGCCGAGGGACGAGAAGAACCTGATGTTCGAGGCGACTGCGTCGACCGCGGGGGACGGCTCGTCGCCGCGGTAGAGGTAGTCCCACAGCTCGAGGTTCTTCGTCAGCGCGGCCCATTCGCGTATCTCGCGGGCGTTGTTCTCGTTGAAGTGCCCTTTCGTCAGAAGCGGAATCGTCGCGTCGCAGTGCGAGTAGACGTTGCACCACCAGATGCGAAGATTTGGCTCGATCGTCATCTTCCCCTTTTCGGGCGCGCGCTCGGTCGAGACGTAGGCGAAGATGCGTATCTGCACATCGGGGTACTTCTCGCGTACGTCGCGCGCGAGGCGGTTCGCGAACTCGAGCACGAGCCCTGCGTCGCCTCCGTCGCTGTGACCGCCCTCCACGCGGTTGTACTTGGCGATGACCTTCCTGCACTCCGGGCAGAGGCAGATGAAGTCGGAGTTGTCCATCTGCGTGAAGTCGTAGATGAGCGGAGGGTCGTCGGGGAACTTCGCGCGGTCCGCGGCGATGAAGCCCAAGAGGGACTCAAGGACGAGGCGGTAGGTGTCGGGGTTCGTGTAGCAGAGCTGGCACTTGGAGTTACGGACAAAGCGCCTCTTGCCGTCTGGCCCCATGGAGTAGTATTCGGGATGCTCGCTCCCGTACTTCTCGGGCGGCAGGTAGTCGAACGACGAGTGGCAGTGCTTCGTCTGCCACGAGACGCGGTAGCGGCCCTCTATCTGGTCCGGGCCGGGTTCGCACGACAGCGCGCGCCCGTACCGCTCCCAGAACTGCATCATGTACGGGAACTTCCTGCGGTCGAACCTCGCGGAGTATATCTCGCGGTTGTAGAACGCCGGCTTTGTCGTCCATTCGCGGACCGGGACTGCCGCCTCGGGGTCGGCCTTGAAGTCGTCCGGCCCGTCGTCAGGGAAGAGAACGCGGTATCCGAGGCACTTCTCCGCGAACTCCCACGCGGCCGCCGACACCGCGTAGCCGGTGCGTCCGAAGAGAAACGCCCTGCCGGGCGCGCATTTGACGCGCCAGTCGCAGAGCCGCAGCCCTTTCGCGGTCACGCCGGCCTCCTCCGCCGCCGGGCAGTTGCCGAGGTAGATGAACGTTCCCTGCGCGGGCTCCTTCCCCTGCGCATAGACGGCGGGGGCCCGGCCGGTTACGTTGGAAATCACCGTCACGAGGTCTTCCGCGGTCTTCTGGACGTTGAACAGCGCGCTCGACTTCTCCACCTTGCACTTCACGATTGCGGCGTCCTTTAGGGCAAATGCCGTTTTCTGCCCCGCCCCCGCGCAAAGCGCAACCCCAGCGGCAACGGCCGCCACGATGACTATCCTCATATTCCGTCCCCCCTTTTTGTTATCTTAGCCTGATGGTAAAACCAACGTGCCGTATGTCCGCCACTACAGACGAGCCGTCCATCCGCAGCGATGCCGCAAAGCCTTTCGGAACTGCACTTGTCAACCATTTCGCAAGAGAGGGTGCGCCGGACAGAAACGTCGCGACGACGACTTTGGCGCCACGCTCGGGGATGCGAAGCTGACCAAAGTCCACAAGCACCGGTCCTCCGAGCGTCGCAGAGGAAAAAGACGGCGCGCCGTTGGTGGCGACCATGTCATCGGAAAGCGGAACAGATATCGTCGCAGCTGCCGCCGTGAAGTTGGAGAACGATCCAGCCCCGCTGAACGCGACGCCCGAACCGAGGTCGTTCCAGTCGAAGTCAATGGACGCACCCTGGCCCGCGCGGTACGCGCCGCCCTTCCGGCACGCCCCGCTCTCCACGAAAGCCGAGCCCTCGCGCACGTCGAAAAGCCCCTCGAACGCAAGCGAGACCGAGTCGGTCAGGTTCGAGACGAAAACGGGTGGATTATCCATCGTCCATTCCCCCTGGGGCTCAAAGCGGATGGTGCCGCCGCCTGTCTTCGCGATACCGCCCGCGCCCGAGATTGCTCGCCCAACGAATGCCGTTGCACCGTCGGCCACTGGAATCGTCGCGCCAGCCTCACGCAATGTCGAAATCGAAATCTGACAGGCGTTAGTCATCCTCAGCGTACCAAATGACACACCCCACACACCCCCGTCGAACGACAAATTGAGTTTTTGGTTTGATGCTTTTTCGCGCACCATCTCAGCATACAGGGCTCCACCATTTACGACAGAAACATCGCATCCATCAAACAGCATCTTCAAGGCATCAAGGCTGGCGTTCTTGGCCATAACGGATCTCTCGATCAAAATACTATGTCTGCTGCCACCGTAGTTCTCCCACCTATTGCCAACATATACTGCGGAGCCGTTCCTTAATTCCATTGCAAAAAAAGTCTGCGGACTTGATGCACCATATGGCAGGAAAAACGACGTTATAGTCCAGGTCGATCTGTCTACAGTTGCAGTGGGATAGGTTCCATAATAATTAATCGCTCCACCAGACCTGAAGCAAGATGTTGTCACATTGGCACCGTTGCGCAGCTCCAATCGAGATTGCTTGATGAGCTCGCCCTTTCCGCCTTCGATGTTCACGCTTAAATTCAGCTGCTTGTCGTTGCTAGCGATATTGGCAGATATTCCATCGACAGATAGACTAGCGGATTTTCGCATCCCATAAGCCGTCAGCCCAACACTGACATAGTTTGTAATGTCAACATGTGAGCCTTCCGTGCCGGTTAGCAGGATCTCCCCCTCAACGACGTTGAAGCCCGAATAGCCCGACACTGGATGCGGCCAATAGTCAGAACTAATATCCCACTTCCCATTTGGACTGTTTGGATACCCGTTGTTTCCTTTCGTCGCCGTACCGTCTGACACAGATAAAGCCATCGGCTCCCCTGGCTGTGGCACAAAGGCTAGCGTGCCTACACCACGCTTGAATATGCAGCCCGACTCGAGCTGGATGTTGGTAACAACAAGCGGCGACTCTATCTTCAGGTCGATGATGCCGTAGACGCCAGCAGACGTCATCGAAGCGCTGCACACAAGGGGACAGGGCAGCGTCTGCTGTATTCCGCTTCCGTCGCCAGCAAACTCGAACGTGCCGTCGGAGATATGAATCGACCCCGTTTCTTCGAGAGACGATGCATCCTGGATCGACGTTATGCCCTCTTCGCAGAATATGCCGTCCTCAATGCGATTGACGCGTCCTGCGATGGCGACGCGGCCGAGCCCACGCTTCACGAGCGAACCAGCGGCTATGTTCCCGGAAATGGCCAGGGTCCCGTTCGACGCGACGTTGACGTATATGTTTGTATGGCCGACTTCGATGTTGTCCGTCCATTCCCGCGTCACGCCCTCGCCAACATCAACCGTCAGCGCATCGGGATCCTGCCCGGTCGACAACAGCGGGCGACCCGCAGCGGATGCGGCCGCAGATGCAAGCGCAAACGATACGGCGAGCACATAGGCGGGCAGTCTATCCACATCAATTCTCATGGCGTTGCCTCTACCGAGTTTCCGTAGATGGCGGTCGCGGGAGGAAGTCTGTCGTAGACGGGGCAGCCAATGCCGCGGTTGCGCGTGATGAAGTTCACCTGCGGCAGTTCCGGCAGGGCCGCCATTCGCGGATAGCGCTCTGCGTAGATTCCGCCGCGGATTCCAAGCCTGTCGAAGCACTCCTCGCGGATGAAGACCGCATGGTGGTTGCCGCCGCGCCAGATGTACCGCCAGTGCCAGTCGGGATAGAAGAACACCGTGACCCCCTTCTCGCAGTCCTCGAAGACATTGGAGTCGACGACGTTCATGCGTCCGCCGTTGATGTTGATCGCCCCGAAGAAGGCCGTGCCGCACCTGCGGAACACGTTGCCGGCGACAGTCATCCCGGATATGTTGCCGTCGAAGCGGATCGCCGCCTGCCCGCAGTCGGCGAAGCCGCCGGCCCTGCCGCAGTCCTCGAAGACATTGCCAATGAACCGGCATCCGGCGTAGGACGGGTTGCGGTAGATGTCGATCGCCGCGTTGTCGTCGCACTCATACACGGCGCGGACAAAGCGGTTGGAGGCCACGAGGTGGTCGTTCCCCTCGAGTCTCACGACGCTCGACGGCGCGTCGTGCATGAAGCAGCCGGTTATCTCGACGCCGACGCCGTCCACTAGAATAGTCGGATGAACGCGCCCATAGCACGAATTGCGGGCGAACTCGCATCCCGCGATCCTGTGGCGCGAAGGCGAAAGCGTCGCCCTGTCTCCGCCGCGAACGTCGAGAGCCGTCCGGCCCGTGTCCGCGACTACGCTGTCGGCGAGCGTCACGCCGAGGCCGTCCCTGATAGACACGGCGATGCTGCCGAACCCCCTGAACGAACAGCCGCTCACGACGACGTTCGTGCAGCCCGCCAGCACCAGCGCACCGAGCGACCCCCCGTCGAAGGCAATCCCCCGCAGTTCCAGGTCGCGAACCGCCGCCGCCTCGACGAGGTTGCTCTGCGCGACGGAGACGCGAAGCGCGTCGCCCTCCCTGCGCGGCCAGACATAGAGCTTTTTCTCCGAGCCGTCGATATACCATTCGCCCGGCGCGTCGAGCGCTTCAAGCGCGTTCATGAACCAGAAGGGGTTCCCCGGCTCAGCGTTCGCAACGCGCTTTACGCGTGGCTCCTCGTCGGCTTCGGAGACCGACATGACAACCGCGCCGGAAACGGGATCGACAGAGGCGACCCGGCTCATGAGGTCGGCCCAGTACCATGTCCAGTAGCCCCTGACCATGAGATCCTTTGCCCCGGCGAAACGCGCGAGCGAAGGATCGTCGGAGTAGAACCCGTTCTTCGGCATGCTCGCTTCGCCGCGCTGCTGGAAGCCCTGCTCGGTCATAAGCCCGCGCACCGACCCCTTCGGGACCTTCACCCGCAGGAACCCCTCGTTCGGATGTATCGCGATCTGCAGCGCCTCGCCCGCCTCGATCACCACAGACGCCGGTCGCCGCTTCGTCCCGAAACCGAACACAGGCATGGGGCGGAACGAAAGACCGCCAACCCCGGACAGGTCGGCGACTCTCACGTGCTCCCGCGCTTCCGGGGCGATCCGCGCAAGCGCTGCGGGATCCGAGACGGGGGCGAGCGGACCTACGGGTGCCGCTCCCGTCAGAATCGGCTTTTCATCCTTCCACGCACGCCATGTCGAACCGGAATCCTCCGGACCGAGCGCAAACGTCTCGCGGACGACATACGTTCCGCTGCGCAGGCAGACTGTCGCCCCGCCCTTTTCGCGCGCGGCGGCGCGCGCCCGCTCAATGCTCCTGAAAGGCCTCTCCGGCGTCCCGGGGTTGGCGTCGTCTCCATCGGGGGAGACGACGAAAACGAAGGCGCCCCGGCTGCCGGAGGCCGCGCTTTCCTGCCCGGCCCCGGGCTTCGCCGCTTCTGGCGAAACGACGTCCGCGATCCGCGTCCCCCTTGCAAGCGCAAGGGCCTCGTCTCGTTCGCACTCGGCGTCGTAGTCGCGGCCGGACGACGCAAGCGCGTCGGAAAGGTCCAGCCCTACAAGCGGCGCTGCCGAAAGATCGCCAGCCATGAGCGACGAACGCCTGATGTCCTCGAGCATCTGCGTGGCGAGCATGCGCTCCCCTTTTGCCGCAAGCGCCTTGGCGAAAACCGGAACGAAGTCGAGCCGTCCGTCCGGCTCCGAGAAGTCGGGAGCCTGCGCCATCCGCCTGCGGGCGAGGCGGCACGCTCCTTGCACATCCCCAGCCGAAAGACGCGAAAAGGCAGCACCCTCGCGCCATTTGGCGAGAGTCATTGGATGCAGCGGAATCTCAGGGGCATCCCCCGTCCCCATGCCCGAGAAGTCGCCCTTCCTCGCCAGGTCGAGCGCGGCCGCGAGCCTTTCGGCGCGGGGATCGTCCTTCCGCCGCCCGGCGAAGAACGCCGCCGTCTCATCGCCGCTCCACGCGCGCGGCGCATATGCCGCGACCGGGACCTCCAGTGGATAGTAGGTATAGCCAATGGCCGCGCGGTTTACCGAAAGGAGTCCGTCCGCCGCGGGAACGAACGGGCCGCTGTACGATGTCTCGCCGATGCGCTTACCGTCGGCGTCGAGCGTCATCTTCGCGCCGTCCCAGCAGGCGACGACCCGGCACCACCGGCCAGGCGTAACCGCTCCGCCAGAGCCGACGATCCATGACGCACCGCCGCCCTTCCTCGCAAGAGAGAACTGAAGGTCATACCTGCCGCCTGTGGTCGACTGCAGACGCAGGGAAAAGCCGTTCGTTGTGGAAGTTCCCGCGCTCGCGACATAGCCGGGGATGGCGATCTGGGCCGGAGTCTCGAGCGTGCGGAACTCGGCGGCGAACGTAAACGCCGCCGGCGATTCGCCCATGGGAACGGAAAGCGACTCCATGCCTGGGGCGGCGGAAAGCAGATCTGCGCTGGACGCGGCGGGCATAGCGAACAGAACCGCCGCCAGCACGAAGGGTGGCGACGCGGCAAGGACAAATACATTCATATATGCACATTATATATTTTCGGACCTGGGAAGGCAATGCGAATTTTCGCGAGAATCAGAGGTCGTCTTCGTCGGTGCGATTCCCACCTGGGGCGGGCGACGGCGGAAGCACGGGCGGCGTGAGAAGCTGTGCCGTCTCGACAAGCCGGATGAACTCGGCGCGATAGCCCTCGAGGTCCTCGCCCTTCGCATGGCGCGCACGGTCAAGAATCCTGTCGAAGGACGCATCTCCCTTGAACTTCGAGTCGGACATAATCAGCGCGAACTCTGCAACCGCGGACGCGAAGCGGAAGTCTTCCGACGGCGTTTTCGGAGTTATCTGGGCTTCGGCGACAGGAATCTCCTTGAGCATGCTCGTGTCGCCGTCCGGCTTCTTCCAGCGGAGCTTCACGGTGCAGACCTCGCCACGACCGGACTCAGTGCGCTTCTGGTACTTAAGCGGGTCGACATCCGCGACCTTCTCGTCGGAACCCGCGGGAACGATCTCGTAGAACGCCGTCATCGTGTGGCCGGAGCCGATTTCGCCCGCGTCCTTCTTGTCGTCGTTGAAGTCCTTCGCGGCAAGGCGGCGGCTCTCGTAGCCGAGCAGACGATAGCCCTTCACCTCCGCAGGATTGAACTCGAGCTGGAGCTTAACATCCTTCGCAACGGTGAAGAGCGTTCCGCCAAACTCGTTCATCATCACTTTCTTCGCCTCTAAGACCGAATCGAGATACGCGTAGTTTCCGTTGCCCGCA
>OCTX012123286.1_pt1 | contig 15391 bp, 12 predicted proteins | sample 1539691 | NCBI WGS metagenome assembly OCTX01 (sample SAMN02144231, study PRJEB22623) | gut metagenome | biome: sheep rumen | host: Ovis aries | place: New Zealand | reverse complement strand
GTGTCCCCGCCGTTTTCCCGTAATTTCAACTAAATATTGTATCATATGCTTATCTTTACCGCAAGTATTTGATGAAAGAAAGCATCCGTTTATCGCAAAAAGAACGTCCTGGCAGTCCAAACGGCGGAGAGAAACCTCTCCGCCGCGGATGATCAGGGGTTTTTCAGCGCTGTTCGTTGACGTAGATGCTCAGCTTGCCCTGGACCAGCTTCGCCACCTCATCGGCGCTCTTCTGGCCGGAGAAGAAGGCATCGGTCTGCTCGCTGATGATATCGAGCACCGCCGTGTTCTGGCTGTAAAGCCTGGTGGTCGTGTTGATGACCTCCATGATCTTGTCGGCCTGCTCCTGCGTCAGCGCGTAGATCTCCATGGGCTCGTCCATGCCCTCCATCCAGAAGCCGCCGCGGGAAACGGGGATGCGCTCGCCGGTGTCGGGATCGAGACGGTAGTTGCCGTTCTCATCCTTTTCATACTCAACGGTCATGGCCTCCTTCAGCTGCTTTTCCAGCTGATTGCGGTTGGCCGGGAAGCCCCAGTAGTAATCTCCGTTCTCCGCCGCCTTTTCGGTCATAAAGCTGCGCAGGAACTGCCAGGCGGCCTCCTTGTCGGCGCAGTTCGCACTCATGCCGTAGCCGGAGTTGATGTTCATATAGCTGCCCACGCCGGAAATGGTCGGGAAGCCGATGTAGGTCACATTGCCGCCGAAGACGGCCTCATAGCGGGCGATGTCTTCAAAGCCGGACAGGTACATGCGCGTGAGCATCTGCTTGCCCTCGCGGATGCGCTGCTCGTCACTCTCATATTCGTCCCAGTTGAAGTTCGCGCTGTCAAAGGCATTCGGGAAGAGTCTGGCGAACTCCAGAAGTCTGGCAAACTCGCCCTGGTCGAAACGGCAGCTGCCGGTGGTCCAGTCGATGTAGTAATCGGCATCCAGCGTCAGCACATCCCGCAGGATGTCGCCGCTGGTGGTAAACTGGTCAAGCACCGTGCAGCCCTGGGGCATGGTATTGAGCGCCGCGACAAGGTCCTCCATGGTCCAGCCCGGCTTGTCGCCGACCACACTGGACGCGCCGGCCAGCGTAACGACATTGAAGGTCGAGACGGTGGAGAAGAGCTTGCCCTCCACCTCCAACGCCTGCAGCACGTTGGGCAGGAAGTCGTCGCGGCTGATCTCGCTGTCCTTTTCCATGAAGGGATAGAGATCCTCCAGCAGGCCCTTGGCGGCCAGCTGCTGATAGGGCAGACCCTGCAGCGAGAGGATATCGGGCAGATTGCCGGACATGATCTCGGTGGTCAGTTTGGTCAGGCCGGCTGTGTAGTCCTCCTCTGTATTATACTGCGAGTAATCAATGACATTGATGCGGATGTTGCTGCCGCGGTTGAAGCGGATGACCGCGTTCTGCAGATTGTTGTCCGTCCACTGGCAGGCCAGCGTCAGTTCCTCCTTCTTGGGAACTTCGTCATAGGACTTCTTCTCAACGGTGACAAATTCGGTGGTCACGTTCTCCCACTTGGAATCCCAGGTGTTCGTCACGCCGAAGAACCTGCCGTCGGGCAGCACCGTGTAGCCGGAGAGATTCTGCTGCAGCACGTCCACGTTCAGCCAGTCGAAGAGCTTTTCGCTGCTCTCGTCCGCCAGCTTGTAGCCGTAGATGTTGATGCCGCTCTGATAGTACAGATCGTAATCGCCTCCGCCGGAGATAAAGTTGTAGGCGTTATCGGGGCAGCTCCAGGTCTGGCTGACGCGGCCGCTGTTCAGGTCGATGGCGGCGATTTTGAGCATGCCGCTCATATCCTCGCGGACGGTCAGGCACGGCGTGCCGTCGCGCAGGGTGAAGAGGCTGCCGGCATAGCCGTTCGTGTTGATCTCGCCGCTCTGCGCGCCGTCGGCGCTGTAAATGCGCACGCTGTTGTTCGCCGCTACCAGAACCTTCCCGTCAACATAGGCCAGTCCGCTGGGCCAGAACCAGTCCCCGTCCGAGGTGTTGATCGGGGAAAAGCTCTGCTCCACGCCGCTGGGATCCATCGTGCGCAGATACCAGCTCTCCTCATAGTGGGAATAGTTCCAATAGTCCGGGCTTTCCTCGCTCATGCCTGCCGGCGCGTCATTCCAGTTGTCCCAGACGTGATAGAGCGCGGCGAGGTTGCCGCTCGCGTCGGCCGTGAGCGCGCTGAGCTCGGCGCCTGTGCTGTGGCCCTCGATGGTCTCGGGCGTGAAGGGCTTGTAGCCTTCCAGCTTCGTCTGTTTCCCGTCGTAGGTCACAAAGGAAAGGCTCTCCGCGAGAATGTCAAACTGGCCCTCCCACTCCTGGACCTCGCCCTCCTCGGGCTCACGCTGGCCCACCACGTCCGACGAGGTGGCATAGAAGCCGCTGTCGGTAAAGGCCGTTACGCCCAGGGGCTTGTTGTCGTTGGCTTTTTTTTCAAAGGAAGAGACATACACGAACGTCGGTGTGCCGTCCTTGCCGCCCGTCTTGCCGCCTGCCCCGCTCTTGGCGTTCCCGCCCGTGGTGCCGGACGTGTCCTTGCCGCCGCAGGCCGCCAGGGAAAAGATCATCATCACGGCCAGTACGGAGGCAACGAGGGCGCGAAATGTTTTCTTCATGATATTCCTCCAAAATTTTGTCTTTCGGGTAAGGAGCAGGGAAACCCTCTTCCCTGTTCGAATGAATTGTAACACATCACGCCCGCTGTGTCTCTTAAGCTTTCTTAAACGCGCAATTGGCAATTGTTTACGGGCAAAAATGTGATATAATGAGCATCGCACGAATGGAAAAACAGTTTCGAGGTGATCGAAAAGATGGCAACAAGATCCCATATTCTGATCGTGGATGACGACGCGGATATCCGCCAGGTGCTGCGGCTTCTGCTGCGGGACGACTACAACGTCACCGAGGCCGAGGACGGTCCTGCCGCGATCCGTGCCGTAAAGGAAAATTCCGATATCGATCTTATTATTCTTGACGTGATGATGCCGGGCATGTCGGGTCTGGAGGCCTGCGACGCCATCCGCGGCATCACGAACGCGCCCGTGCTGTTCCTCACGGCCAAGAGCGCGGAAAAGGACCGGATCAGCGCCTATCGCAGCGGCGGAGACGACTTTCTCTCCAAGCCCTTCTCCCACGATGAGCTGCTGGCCAAGGTCGGTTCGCTGCTGCGGCGATACAAGGAATACCGCGGCAAGCCGGAGGCGGCTCTGGCAGTGGAAAATCTGGAGATCGACTTTGCCACCCACAGCGTCAAGAGCTGCGGCACACCCGTGTCTCTGACGGATACGGAGTACGCGATCCTGGAATACCTGCTGCACAACCGCGGCTCCACCGTGACGACCCCTGTGCTCTATGAGGCCGTGTGGAAGGAGCGCTTCCTTCCCGGCTCCGGCAACACGGTGATGGTGCACGTGCTGAACCTGCGCCGCAAGATCGAAGAAAATCCCTCCAGTCCGAAGATCATCCGCACCGTCTGGGGAAAGGGATATCAGATTGATTAAGCGGACGTTTGCACGCGCAAGCCTGAATGCGAAGATGCTCTTCGCCGCTCTGCTTGCTCTGGCCCTTGCCGTGGGGGTGTTCTTTCTGGCCTACGGGGTCGGCAATTATTTTATCGACAAGATCTACATGAGCAGCGACTCTGTCTCCGCCCGCAAGGCGCAGATCTACACGGATTTTAACGTCTTCGTGCGCCGGAACAATCTTGCCGGGACAGACTCCGCCGCCATCGCAGGCTGGACAGCGAATCGGGAGAACGTGACCATCATTGTCGCGGGCCGGAACGGGCAATACAGCGTCCGCCGCGGAGAACAGGCGCCGGTCAATAATCAGATCAGCGACCTGATCGAGATCGCCGGTATCTACGGCAAGCTCTATCCGATGCGCTTTTCCGACGGCGAATACCAGATTGCGATCGGCGACAATTCCCAGGCCCACGAGAAGAATGTTTTCCTCATCGGCTCGCTGGTGCTGGCCTCTGTTGTCTTCATTGCGGTGATGTTCTTCTATATCCGCCGGATCACGGACAGGATCATTCTTCTGTCGGAGGAGGCCGTCGTCATCGGCAAAGGGGATCTGGACGCCGTCATCACCGCCGAGGGCGGAGACGAGATCTCTGTTCTCGCCACGGAAATGGACAATATGCGCCGCGCCGTGATCGAGCGTATGGGCAACGAAAAGCGCGCCTGGGAGGCCAACAGCGAGCTGATCACCGCGATTTCGCACGATATCCGCACCCCGATGACCAGTCTGATCGGCTATCTCGGCCTTCTGACCGAGGGCAGCGGAGACGCCGAGAGCCGCGAGCGCTTTGCCTCTCTCGCCTACTCCAAGGCGCTGGAGCTGAAAGATCTGACGGACGAGCTGTTCAAATACTTTCTCGTTTTCGGCCGGGCCGAGCTGGAGATGGAGCGTGAGCGATATGACGCGCGCCTGCTTCTTGAGCAGCTGATCGGCGAGGCCGCCTTTGAGCTGTCTGATTTTGGCTTCGAGATCCAGCAGATCGGCTTTGAGGGCGAATGTACGGTGGTGGCCGACCCGATGTATCTCAAGCGCGTGATGGACAATCTGGTCACAAACGCCAAAAAATATGCTGACAAGTCCAGCCCCATTGTGTTCCTCTCGGAGCTGTCGGGCGGACGCCTGAGCGTCTGTGTTTCAAACGTGGTGGCCAAAAACCTTGCGCGCGTGGAGAGTACAAAGATCGGCCTGCGCACCTGCGCGAAAATCATGGAGGCCATGGGCGGCAGCTTTACGACCGAGGTCGACGAGCTCCATTACATGGCGGAATTTTCTCTTCCTGTCGACATGGCCCAGAGCCAATAATCCATATGCCGGGCAGGAAGCATACATTCTTTGCCCTCTCTGCAGAAAAACGCATCCTCCCCCGCGGTATCGAAGATCCGGCGCGATATTTCGCGTCGGATCTTCTCTTTATGTGCGCAAATTGTCAGGAGAGTGGGGAAAGGTATTCTCACAATCATGGTTTTTCCGACCGTTGTGGGGAAGCTGATCCGGGTTTTGGCAGGATTCCCCGGGAAATCTTAAAATTTCCGCTCACGGGCTCGTCGGAAACGATTGCTTCTTGACAAGGCCCGCCGTTATGCGTTACCTTGTAGATACTCCAATTCGACAGGATCTGCTATGGAAAAAACAAAACGGAAGAAAAAAACAGGCAGGCACGCTCGCGTCCTGATTCCTGTCATAGCGCTGCTGTTTTGCGCGATCGTCCTGGTGACGGCGCTTTTTCTCCGCAGCCTGGAAGCGCCGCCGGAGGCCGGGATCGCAGCCGAGGCGGAGACGCTCTCCGTTCCCGCGCCGACGCCGACCCCCGCGCCGCCCACGCCGACGCCCGCCCCCACCCCCTATGTGCCGCCTCTTCTTACGCTTGACGTGGTGACGGCGGAGGAGTCGCTGGACGTTGTCGTGTGCGACAGCGAGGGCCTTGCCGTGCCGGGCTATGCTTTTCCGCTTGCGATCCGCTATGAGTCCGGTGAGGACCACGCTGTTGTGACTGACGTCAACGGCCGCTATACCGCCTCCTACCTCGTCGGAGGGGAATACACCGTGTCCATGCCGGAGCTGGAAGGCTTTCGGCAGGCAGAGAGCGTGACGTGTGAAGTGAAGGACCGCGCGTCCTTCAACCAGGCTTTGAGCGTGGACGCCCTGCTTGCGGCCAATGGGCTCTCCTCCCTTCCCGGGGCGGACAAGGACGCCTTCGTGTACCGTTACGAGCTTGGTCCGAACGGTTTCCTGCTTCTTGCCGACGGCACGGAAAGCGACGTGCGGCCTGTGGAGGAACAGGGAAAGCTTGCCTGGGGCGAGCGCAGCGTTCTTCACTACTTCCGCAACGACGGCACCCCCGTCTCCCCCGAGGAGCTGGATGAGGACGCCGTTGTCTGGACAGACTATTATACCGAAGAAGCGACAGAGCGCGTGGAGCTGCTCCGTCCGGACGGCACGCCGGAGGGCTCTTACGCCATCACGGCCGAGCCCGACGAGACCGAACGGCCGACCCACGGCTGGATCGAGCTGGGGGGCAAGACCTATTACAGCAACGCCGAGGGACAGCTGGTAACGGGGCTGAAGAACATAGGCGGCAAGCTCTGCTATTTTGACCCGGAGGGCGTCAAGGCCGGTATGCTGGGCATCGACGTGTCCTACTTCAACGCCGCCATTGACTGGAACGCCGTCAAGGACGGCGGGATCGACTTTGCCATCGTCCGTGTCGTCGGACGCACCTGGGAAAAGGGGATCCTCTTTGAAGATGAGGATTCTTACCGTCAGGGGACGAACGGCGGCTATTATCTTCAGGGCGCCAAGGCGGCGGGCCTGCAGGTCGGCGCGTATGTATACTCCAACGCGATCAATGAAAAGGAAGCGGTCGAAGAAGCCGAGCTGGCCATTGAGGTGCTGAAAAAATCCGGCGTTGCGCTGGATATGCCGGTCTACTACGATCTGGAATTCTCCGGCGAGTATCCGCGCGGACGGGCCGACCGGCTCAGCTTTGTCCAGCGCGCCGCCATCGTAAAGGCCTTCTGCACGGCGATCGAGGAAGCCGGCTACCGCGCCGGCGTCTACGCGGGCGAGTATTTCTTCACCCGCGCCCTGCGGCTGCAGGATGTGGAGCCCTATGATCTCTGGTATGCCGTCTATACCGAGGACCTGGTTCCGCCGGACTTTCGCGGCTTTGACATCTGGCAGTTCTCCGAGAGCACGCGCATCGACGGCATGAGCGATGAGACGGATATGAATGTGATTTTTTAATACGATTTTCGAAGCTCTTCTATAAACAGCTGATCACACAAAAACCCGGCCTGCAGGCCGGGTTTTTGTGTTTTTTCCTATCCAGTTATCAAGGCAGCTTCAGGCGCTTTTTATCCTCGTACATGGCCGCGTCTGCACGCTCCACCACGGTGCCGAAGCAGCTGTCGCTTTCTCTGCGCAGTTCCGCCATGCCGCAGGCAATGATCACGCCGCCCGAGCGGATATGCTCGTCATTGGCGGCCTCAAGCCTCTCGATCAGGGATGCGCGGTTTTCATAATCCGCGCCCGTCAGTACCGCCACAAACTCGTCTCCGCCCACGCGGTAGACAGGGCTGTGCTTGAACACATTGCAGATCGCGCGGCAGGCCTCGCGGATGTATTCGTCGCCCGCCTGGTGACCGCGGGTGTCGTTGACGGCCTTCAACCCGTTGAGATCGCACCAGACCACGGCGAAGGGCTCGGCCTTCTGCTGCTGCATCAGCGCGTTCCAGCGCTTCTCCGCTTCGACGAAGGCGTGCTTGCTCTTTACACCCGTCAGTGCGTCGCGATTGATCTGCTCCTGGGCCAGCGCCAGTGCGCGGTCACGCCGTCGCTCGGTGTCCACATTGCTCATGGCCACAAGGTAGCTTCCGTCCGAGAGCGTCACCTTCATCTGATAGTAGGTCGGAACGCCGTCGATCAGCAGCCGGAAGGACACCGAGAGCGTCCCCTCCTCCGCCAGCGATCGGTTCAGCGTTTCCCTGGTCATGAGGTTGGCAACCTGCTCGCGGTCCTCGGCACAGATGTTTGAAACGATCCGTTCGGCAAAGCGGGCAAAGAAGTTTTCTTCCCCCTCGCCGAGGCTCAGCGTGCCATGCGCGCTGGGCTGTGTAAACTCGGTATAGCGCTCGGTCGCGCCATCCACGTAATAGATGCTCTCCATATTGACGGAAAGCTCCCGGGCCAGGCGCAGAAGATTCAGCGCGTCTCCGTCCGGCTGGGCGGAAAGCCGGGCCTGGGAGATCTGATCGTCCACGTTGCTGATGCCGATGATGATGTGGTGGCTGTCATGCGTCTCGGCACGGACAGCCTTGAGGTTATAGTAGATCACTCCCTCGTCGGACGCCAGCCGGTAGACCAGCGAGAACGGCTGATCGCCGATCAGCTGGACAAGCAGCGTTTCCTTCTGCAGCAGCAGCGCCACGCGCTCCCGATCCGCCGGGTGGACAAGGCTGCTTACGCGCCGTGACATCTCGGCAAAAAAGTCGGCGCCGCTGTGTTCGATCTGAAGATCCTCGCAGCGTCCGGCGGGGCTGAAGGCCACGTAGTGATTGCTGTGTGTGTCGACGTAGTAGATCCTCTCAAAGCCGCTGGAGAGCGCGTGGGCAATTTTTCCGAAAGCCTCGTCTCTGGTCTCCTCCGGCACCGCCGCCGTCAACGCGGGAGCGGAAAGCTCCTGCTCCCTGCGCCGCTCGAGAAAATGGACATACTCCTCCGCCGGGACAGGGCGGGAGAAATAGTAGCCCTGCACCAGATCGCAGCCCATTTCCCGGAGCACGGCAAGCTGCTCCGCCGTCTCCACCCCCTCGGCGATGACCGGGACGGAGAGATAGTCCGCGATGTCGATGATCAGCTCCAGCATGCGGGTGTCCTTCCCCTCACGGAAGGCGTTGCAGACAAACTGTCGATCCAGCTTCAGCGCGTCAATGGGCAGGGTCGAGATCATATTCAGGGAAGAATAACCCGTGCCGAAATCATCCATCTCGATCCGAAAGCCCTTGTCCCGGAGCGCATTTACCGTTTCTATGATCTGGTCGGAGTCCTGCGTATAGGCCGATTCCGTGATTTCCAGCAGGAGATCGCCCTCCGCAAGGCCGTTGTCGCGGACAAGGGCGCAGAGCGTTTCGATCAGATGCGGATCGTACATGTCGATGCGGGAAACGTTGACCGAGACCGGAACGGCAAAGCCCAGTCTCTCGCGCCATTCGCGGACCTGTCCGGCCGCCGTGCGCCAGACATAGTTGTCCAGCTCGCGGATCAGGCCGTTGTCCTCAAACAGGGGAATAAACACGCCGGGGCTGATCAGCCCCAGTTCCGGGTGCTGCCAGCGCACCAGCGCTTCCGCGCTGGCCAGGACGGGGATCTCGGGCCGGACGTCGAATTTCGGCTGATAGAAAACACGGAACTGCTCTTTCTCGATGGCACTGTGGAAATCCTCGATTAGCTGCTCGGCATACAGCTCGCGCTCGTGCAGCGTCGCGTCATACTGTCCGATGGCGCGGGCGAAGCTGTTGCGCACGGTATCCGAGGCGATCTTCGCCCGGTCAAAGCGACGTTCGACGTCAAGGCTTTTGTCCACCGCGGCATACACGCCCATACGTAGACGAACGCGGCTGGAGACGCCGCTGTCCTCCGTCAGGCCGATCGAGGCTTTGTCCAGGATCATTTTATAGTCCTTGCCGTGGGGGCAGTAGACCATGAAGACGTCCGCCTCACGGCGGCAGACGATGCCGCCCGTGTCCCCCACCGCTTCCCGCAGGCGTTCGCCGATGCGGCGCAGCACCTCGTCGCCATAGGCGTTGCCGAAGCGTTCGTTGATCATGTGGAAGTGGTTGACGTCCACAACGATCGCGTCCATCTGCATGTCCCGATGATGCTGGTCGAACTGCTCGGCATAGCGGTAAAAGTATTCGCGGTTATACAGCCCCGTCAGCGGATCCCGCTCGGTGGACTGGATGATGTCGCGGTCCTCGCTCAGTTCGATGGTGCGCCTGGCGCGGGCCAGGATCACCCCTGGCTGCGGATAGGGTTTGGGAATAAAGTCGATTGCACCGAATTCGAGGCTTCTGATCTCGGCGTTTTGATCGGACGTCAGGACAATGACGGGGATCTTCTGCAGCTCCGGATCATCTTGGATCTCCCGGAGCACCTCGGTGCCGGACATCACCGGCATCAGCAGATCCAGCAGGACCAGCGAGAGTTGATCCTTGTTCGCGCGGATCTTCTCCAGCGCCTCGCGTCCGTTTTCGGCAAAAATCAGCTCGTAATCCGCGCTGAGAACGGCGCCGAGCAGCTCGCGGTTGATCTGCTCATCGTCGACGATCAGGATCAGACGCCTGCCGTTGGCCGAATGAAATTTTTCATGACTTTTCAGCATGCCGCATTTTCCTCCTGCTTCCGCCGCAGCGGTTTTTCCCGGCTGAATCAGCCCTTTTCCGGTCTCTCACCGCTGTCGAACCAGGCTTCTTCTGTTTTGTTCTCCGCTTCGCTGACCAGGTCGACCGCGCTTTCGATCAGCTTGATCATTTCCCAGACCGAGCGGAACTGGACGGTCTTGTCCTCCTCCATCCAGGTGATCCGCCCCTGCCAGCTGCTGTTCTGCCGGTGCTGAACGCGGACGATAAAGGTGCCGATGTCCCCGTGTTTCGATAAAAGCGCGTCGTCAGTCATGATTTTCTTCCTTTCATATGTCAGCCTTGTCAGTTTCTTTTCCTCGCCGAAGCTGCGGTCGTTCGTACCGGGATAGGGAAAGCGCAGAAAATCATACAGCTTTTCCATCCGCAAAACCATCTGCCCGATGCCGCCGAAGGGCACGCCCTCCTCGGCATAGCTGTGATAGAAGACGCCGGAGAGGTCGCCCTCGTTGTTGCCGTTGATGCAGAGCACCACGCCGTTTGGCGCGCCGATATACCACTGTGTTCTCTCCATCGTCTTACCTCTGTCTCATGCCCGGATCCGTCAGTTCGACCGTCGGGACCCAGAACATGCTGTTTACGTAGTATTCGATGCGCGAGCGCTGACGGCCCACAATGAAGCGCTCGTTGATTCGTTTCTGGACGATGGCGCAGTTTTCCCGCGTTGTGTTCACCAGCAGCGCCAGGTACTGGCCCCGGCCGTACTGGCACATCGCGTCGCCGCGGCGGATCGAATGGCGCACGGCGTCGCCCATGCGGCGCGTCAGCTCCTCCAGAGCGCTGCCTTCCTTTATCGGATTGCCCTTGCCGTCCACGACGGTGCAGAGCATCAGATAGACCGACTGTCCGCCGCGCTCCAGCATACGCTCTACCATCCGGTAGATGCCGGTAAAGACCGTGTAGTTGCAAAGATATCCGCCCGGAAAACGGTCGTCCTGCCCGGTCAGCTCGGCCTGGATGACGTCGAGCGCGGCATACTGGCGCATTTCCTCGGCGCCGAGACGGGAGAACTGGTCGAGCATCTTCTGCGAAGGACGCAGGCCCAGCTCGTTGAAATAGAACTGTTCGGTGTCGTTGTACAGCTTTCTGGCCTCTTCATAGCGGCCGAGCGAGACCATGGCCTCCATCGTCAGGCTTTCCCAGTCGGCAAGCGGGTCGACGTTGCTTGCAACGGTACCGAGCTCCTCAAGCTGGAAGAAATCCTCGTTCGCGCGCAGGATCTCCGCCGCGTTTTCCACGCAGCGGCAGAACAGGCCCTTGAGGCGCCTTGCCTCCTGAGAGATCCAGATCACCGAGGTTTTGTTCGGCAAAAACTCGCCGTTGTACCAGTGGGCCGCGTCCATATACAGCGCAAGCTTTTCGTCCCGGTCGGACGAGGCCTCTGCCTCGTTTACCAGGCGTTCGAATTCAGCCGCGTCCTCCACGACCTCCAGCTCGTCTGTCCAGAAGAACACGCCGCGGCGTTGCTCGATGAATTTCAGCGGCGGAAGCCCCGCCTTGACCAGCTTCTTTTTGGTGTTGTAAATCACGCTTTGCAGCGCATGATGGACGTTGCTCATGTCCCGATCCTCGAATAGCAGCTCCTCCAGGCGGTCGCGCGTCACGCCGTGCTCACGGTCATGCAGCAGGATCTGCAGCAGATCGGACATCTGTGACTCGCTGCCCTTGGAGCCGCCCGCGACCAGCTTGCCGTTCCACAAAACGGAAAAGCCGCCGAGCATACGGACATATAAAACGTCGCTCTTCGTCTGTGCGATTCTCACGTCTGATCCCCCCGTTCCTCAGTCCGGTCACACGCCAAGGCGCTTGACCATGTTTTCATAGTTCACGCAGGAAAGCAGCGCCGTATCCTTTGTGATCTTTCCCTCGCGCCAGAGCTTCAGAAGGCTGCCGTCCATGGTGCACATGCCGTCGGCCGAGCCGGCCTGCATGGCGGACTCGAGCTGATGGAGCTTGTCCTCGCGGATCATGTTGGAAATAGCCACCGTGCTCTTCATGATTTCAAACACGGGCAGCTGGCCGCCGTCAACGGAGGGAACAAGCTGCTGGCACACGACGCCCTTGAGGATCTGCGCCAGCTGGATCTTGACCTGCTTCTGCTGGTTGGCAGGGAACACATCCAAAATACGGTTGATCGTGTTCGCCGCGCTGGAGGTGTGCAGCGTGCTTAAAAGCAGCACGCCCGTCTCCGCCGCGGTGAGCGCCGCCGAGATCGTGTCATAGTCGCGCATCTCGCCCAGCAGGATCACATCGGGGCTCTCGCGCAGCGCCGAGCGCAGCGATTCGAGATAGCCCGGCGTGTCGATCGAGATCTCGCGCTGGGTAACGATCGCCTTGTCGTGACGGTGGATATATTCGATGGGGTCTTCCATCGTGATGATATGGCAGTCGCGGCTGCGGTTGATGCGGTCGATCATGCACGCCAGGGTCGTGGATTTGCCCGTTCCGGCCGAGCCTGTGATCAGCACAAGGCCCTTTTTGTTGTCGGCCAGGGAAAGCACGCTCTCCGGAATGCCGAGTTTTGCCGGGTCCGGCAGGCCAAAGCGGATCACGCGGATCACCGCGGCGAGCGAGCCGCGCTGGCGGAACACGTTTACGCGAAAGCGCCCCAGCTGCGGCACGGCAAAGGAAAAGTCATCATCCACGCCGCGTTCGAGATTGCCCCTTCCGCGGCGGCTGAGCTCATAGATCGAGTCGACCAGGGCGGTGATGTCGTCAGGGCGGAGAAATCTCTCGGGCATCCGCTCCTGCCTGCCGCCGCATTTAAAGGTCACGGGAAGGCCCGCGATCAGAAAAATGTCCGCCGCGTCAAGTGCTATGGCTTTTTGCAGGATCTCCTGAATCGTCATGATTTCCTCTCCTCTTTTAGTTTCCCGTCCAGAGATTGGCAATATGGGTGTCCGGCTCCCATTCCTTTTCCTGGGTCCAGTTGACAACGGTATAGCCGCCCGAGGCGTCGCCTGACAGGCCGATGCGCAGCATGGCCCCGTCCTTTTCCAGCACGCGCCAGAACGTGCCGTCCTCCGCCTTCTCCCAGCCCTCATCCGGTCCGTGGGCTGCGACGGCGGAAAGCAGTTCCTGTCCCTCGCGTTCCAGCTCATAGCGCAGCGCCACCGTCTCGGCAAACTTTTCGGCCAGGCGCTCGTCCGCCTTGGCGGTGGAGTAGTTCAGGAGGGAGAGCGTCGTCAGGCAGATGCAGATCACCGCCAGCAACAACGCCAGCGGCCCCAGCTTGATGGGCGTATGCTTCATGCCGCCGCCTCCTTCCGGAAAGCCGCCGTCTGCAGCGAGTAGATCTCTCTGCCGTCCGCGGTGCTCGTCACGGTGATCGTGCTGCGGATCAGCCGCCCGGCTTCGACCGCTTCTTCCTCCCAGGTGGCGGTCAGGCGGAAGTGTCCGTCTCTGTCTCCGCCCAGCGCGGCATCATACCCGGCCGAGATGACTGTCCCCTGTTCGTCGAAGCTGAGGGCGGCGTTTCCGTTTTCATCCAACAGAGCGCACAGCTCCTCCGGCTGCGCACAGACGGAAAAGGCCTCCGCCGCGTTCTGCGCCAGGCACACGGCATCCGTCAGTTCGCGCGCCGCGGCGCTCTCCCGCCTGCCCTGGGCGAAAATCTGCGTCAGCACCAGCACGATGCCGATCAGCACCAGCGTCAGCAGCAGCACCTCGATATAAAAGGCTGTGATATGGTTTTCTTTTTTCATGCCGCCTCACCTCCGCTGCGCGGGTGGATCAGCACGCGGCCCGCGTCGGTCACGATCTCAATCAGGCCGCCGGAAAAGCTCAGTTCAAAACGCTGTGTCGCAGCAATACGCGCGGCGCGCTCCGGCGACAGCTCACCGCCCAGGCGGGTATAGTCCTCCAGCAGGGCGCCGCCGTAGCAGAACAGATGCGTGGCATAGCCGCTGTCCCCGTCCGCGATCACCAGCACGTCGCCCATGGTCTCGTCGGAGCGCAGCGTGACGGCGCCGGCGCGGTCATTGGCCTTGGCGACCGTGGCCAGATACGCCAGGAGATCGCGCGTGTCCATATTCTGCCCGCGGCCTGAGGCCGTATTGCGGAAGCTCTGGGCCCCGAAGATCACCAGCAGGAAGAAGCCCGCCAGAAAAAGCGCGGCCATTCCGATCATCGCAAGGCCGAGACCGGAAGGATGATTTTCCCTCAAGTTCCGCTCCCTCCTCTCAGGAAAGTTCGAACGCTCACCGGACGACCACCTTCACCGTGGGCGGCTGGTTGGAAGCGTAGATCTCATACATCACATAATAATCGGCCGTGTTGATCTGCAGGCCGTAGTTGTCACACAAATACTGCAGGTCGGGCGGATACACGCCCTCGACGACATAGCACTGTCTGGCGCCGGCTTCAACGGTCTCCCGGATCGCCGCGGCGCCGTTTTCACGGCTCTCCTTCCCGCAGCCGAGCCGGATAAAGCACCAGATCAGCGCGACAAGAGCCGCAAGTGCCAGCGCCCGCCACAGCCAGACGCGGTTTTTTTCGATTTTGTCCGAATACATCGCTCCGCCTCCTCAGCCGACGGAGTTCATCATGCCGATCAGCGGCAGCATCACGCTCAGCAGCGAGAGACCCACCGTGACCATCAGCACGCCGGAGAGCAAGGGATCGACGATGCCGACAAGGCGGTCGACCAGATTTTTGCACTTTTCTTCCAGCAGGTCGGTCAGACGGCCCAGCACGCGCTCCATATTGCCGCTGCGCTCACCTGCCAGCAGCATCCGGCCGTAGACCGGCTCGAAGAGCTCCTCGTCATAAGCGCTCTGGGCGATCGAGTGTCCCTCCTCCATACGCTTGAGGCAGCGGCGGAGCTTTTCCTCCAGGCCCGGGTGCTTGACCATGGGAAGGCTGCTCATCATCGCCTCGTCCTGCATCTCGCCGCTGGCCAGGAAGGTGGCGAGGGCGGAGGTAAAGCGGAACATGCCCATGCTCTCCAGGATCGAGGCGCAGAGCTTGTTGCGGCCCAGCAGCGCCTCGACCTTCTCCCGCCTGCCGTTTTTCCACATGGCAAGAGCGCCCAGCAGGGCTGCGGCAAGCAGCACCATCGCAGCAAGCGCGATCCAGCAGAAGGCATAGGCCCAGTAGACATAGCGATAGCTCGACGCAGCCAGGCTGCCGGTCAGTGTGTTGTAGACATCGGTAAAGGCCGGCAGCACCATGATCAGCATGACCGAGAGCACCGCAATGATCAGCACCAGCATGGCCGCCGGGTAGGTCACCGCGTTGTGCAGCTTTTCCGAGATCGTTTTCTGGTCGGCATAATAGCGGGAAAGGCGGAACAGCACGTCCTCCAGCCTGCCCGCGCGCTCACCGGCCTCGATCATCTCCAGGGCATAGTCCGGGAAGATCCCGCTTTCCTTCATGGCGGCGGCAAGTCCCGCTCCCCGGTCGACCTGTTCCTTCATGACGGCAAGCCCCTGCTCCAGCACGCCGGCCTTGCTGCCGTGTTCG
>OCTX011813561.1_pt1 | contig 15392 bp, 13 predicted proteins | sample 1539691 | NCBI WGS metagenome assembly OCTX01 (sample SAMN02144231, study PRJEB22623) | gut metagenome | biome: sheep rumen | host: Ovis aries | place: New Zealand | reverse complement strand
TCGTCATATCGGATATCACCTTCCACAACGATCGTATCTCCGGAATTGATATTATCCAGAGACTTGTATCTGCCATCGTCATCATAAGCTTTTAGGGTGATAGATTCATCAAAGTCGGAAAGCGAGATATTCCGGACGATAGACTGATTCCTCAGTTCTTTACGTTCAGTCTCGAAGACATCTCCGCAGATAATATTCTTTCCGCCTTTCTGCGACGCTTCCCGAATCGGAAGGATCGCCGAAAGAGCAGGTTTTTTCCCTAAAATCTGGTAATACTCGTTATTTTCAAGTGTAATGGTTTTCGCCTTTATATCTGCATCGCTCAGTTTTTCCTTCTTCTGCGCCTTTGGTATCCTTTTTTCTGAAAACCCCGTACTCTCATCCGGCCGGTCCGACAAAGGAATCGTAATCTTTTCTTCTGGTTCTTCCAGTGTTAAGCGCATACTGCAGTGAAACAGCCTGCGGACTGACTGAAGAAATTTATTGGTGAAATCTAACGAATCAAGAACATTTATCGTTTTGGAAGGCAACTGGATTCTGATCTCATCCCCGGATATTTCCGTCTTTGCGCCGTGGAAGAACCCATTAATAGGAATTCCTTTCTCTCTCAAATCATTGAGTACGAGCTGGACCGCTTCCGGACAGAAACAGCCTTCAGCGAATGAATAATCCACCGAGAATCGCATTCCGGGATATTCTATTTCCAGAAATGCGGGGAGCTCTCTTATAAGCAGATCATCATATTCAGGGAAAAACAACGAAAGAACTGCACTGTTATCTTCGTGCAGTTCAACACCGAGGACTTCCGCGTTACTCGGGTTCAGTTTCGGAAACAGATTATTGATAGGTACTCTATTCATGAATACATACTCTCGATCTCTTGAATCAGTTCTTTCGCGATATCTCCTCGCAATTTTCGTACGATTTCGCCTTTCTTAAACAGGACTGCCTCCCCTTTTCCTCCAGCAATCCCGATATCAGCTTCTCGAGCTTCACCAGGTCCGTTAACAACACAGCCCATAACCGCGATTTTAATCGGCGCTTTCAACCCCGATACGGCATCTTCCACTTCCTTGGCAATAGACATGAGGTCAATCTCTGTCCGTCCGCAGGTCGGACAGGCAATAACAGTCGGCCCGAATACACGCACACCTGAAAGCGTAAGAATCTTCTTTGCGGCCTCAACTTCCTGTGTTACATCCGCATTTAGAGAGACACGAATCGTATCACCGATAGAATCGAGAAGAAGTGACCCGATTCCGATTGCGGATTTGATCGTACCGGTGTTCGCAGTTCCCGCCTCTGTAATTCCCAGATGTAAAGGATAATCACAACTTCTATGGGCAAGGCGATATGCATCGACCATATTCTTTACATTTGTGGATTTCATTGAGATCACAGTGTCATAGAACTCGCAGTCTTCCAATATGTGGACATGCTTCATTGCGCTGTAGAAAAGCGCTTCTGAGGTAGGTCCGTTATATTTTTCGATAAATTCCTTTTCACATGAACCGCTGTTAACGCCTACCCTGATTGGAATTCCTGCATGTTTACACGCATATGCAACTTCTCTCGCACGCTCGATGGAACCGATATTTCCTGGATTAATCCGCACTTTATCAACACCGGCATCAACGGAAGCGAGCGCCAGCCGATAATCAAAATGGATATCCGCAACAATCGGGCATGACACAGTTTTTTTCAATGCTGGAATCAGGCGTACCGATTCCTGGGTTGGAACCGATACGCGGATGATCTCACAGCCCGCCTCCTCCAATGCTTTTGCCTGACGTATGTTTCCTTCCAGATCACTGTGATGGGCACAAAGCATAGATTGGATCAGAACAGGATTACCTCCACCGATCTTCAAATCTCCGATTTTGACTGTTCTCGTCATTTTATCAGCCTCGAAATATCGTTATAAGTCACAAAGATCATCATAGCCAGCAGGAAAACAAGACCAAGAGCGTTAATGATCATCTCCGCTTTGGGCGATAGTTTTTTCCCTGTTGCCCCTTCAATCAACAGCGTCACGATCTTGCCTCCGTCCAAAGCAGGAAGAGGAAGAATGTTCATTATTCCCAAATTGATAGAGATAAAAGCAAGCAGCATTAGAAGAGAATCCCATCCTATGCTGGCAGCTTCTCCAATCGCAGATACGATTCCGACAGGTCCGGACAACTGATTGAGCGGTACTGTTCCTGTAATCAGCTGGTAGAAGCTTCTGAGGACCTGCCTAATCAGAGAAAATGTCCATAGTACTGAATGCTTGATGACCGTAACCGGGTTCTTGGGTTCTGCGTAAACATAGAAATCCAGAGAAATCGAATTCGTTCCGTCTTCGTTCGCAACCGTCAGAAAAGTAACATCCTCCAATTTGATCTTTTTGTTGTCTCGTACAACCATCATGTCACATTTTCCATCTTTCACCCACATCATTTCATAGAAAAGATCGTTTGCGATAAAAAGACGGCTTCCGTTTACGGAGAGGATCCGGTCTTTCTCCCGTAGTCCGGTAGCGTATGTTGTGGCATTATCCTGAAATCCGGCAACCGTGGTAGAAGCGATATTTCCGCCTAAGATTGTCAAAAGGCAGAGGACAGCCAATCCCAGAAGGATGTTATTCCTCGCGCCAGCGCTTACAACGCTAAGCCGGGCTCCCACAGATGCATTTGAATAAGACCCAGGGAGATCTGAATCTTCTTCCTCCCCCTCCATCATGCAATATCCTCCAATGGGAAGCAGACGAATGGAATACTTTGTCTCTTTTCCTTGTCTGGACCACAGCAACGGTCCCATTCCTATGGAAAACTCGTTAACAAGAATGCCGTTGCGTTTGGCAGCGGCAAAGTGACCAAACTCATGAATGAAAATCACTAGTCCGAAAACAAATACAGAAGCTAGTGTAGTAATTACAGCGCTCATAATTAATTCCTACCGGTTATATTTCTGAAAGACCCGTTCCCGAGCAATCCGGTCTGCCTCAAAGATATCCTGAAGCGTGTACTCGTCTTTTTCGGGGACATTGGACAGCGCATCCATCGCAATATCTCCAATATCCAGAAAACGGATCTTCTCTTTCAAGAATAAATCAACTGCCACTTCATTGGCGGCATTCAGATAAGTCGGTGCCAGACCGCCAAGTTTAGCAGCCTGTATTCCTGCTTTAAGACACATGAAAGTATCGGTATCCGGTCGTTCAAAAGTAAGCAGGTGCATCTTCTCAATCGTCAGTGGGTCTGACACAGGCAGCGCTCTGTCGGGATATGTCAGCGCATACTGAATCGGGAGTTTCATATCCGGTACACCCAACTGAGCAAGAAGCGCACCATCAGAAAAGAAGACACCGGAATGAAGGATGCTTTGTCTGTGAACAGTAATTTCGATCTTCTCCGGAGGAAGATTAAACAGCCACATCGCTTCTATCAGCTCGAGCGCTTTATTCATCAGCGTTGCGCTGTCGATGGTTATCTTGCTGCCCATGCTCCAATTGGGATGATGAAGCGCATCGGAAACCGTAACGTGTTCCAGTTCCTCCCTTGTCTTTCCGAAAAATGGGCCTCCTGAAGCAGTGAGCAATATTTTGGACAACCGTTTTGCAGAATTGACATCCTGAAGGCATTGGAAAATGGCGGAGTGCTCACTGTCAACGGGGAGCAATTTCGTTCCGTACTGACGGACAAGACCAGTAACTATTTTGCCTCCGGTAACAAGCGTTTCCTTATTGGCAAGTGCAATCGTTTTTCCCAAACGAATGGCCTCAACAGTCGGCCGAAGTCCTGCAATACCAACGATGGAAGTCAGCACCGTATCTGCATCTGATAGGCGGATCATCTCCAGTATCCCTGTTTCCCCGGAAAGGACTACCGTAGCGGTGTCAGCGACACGGGTCTTAAGGTCTGCAGCGGCCCCAGTATCGATAAGGCATGCATATGCAGGTGAAAAACGGCGGATCTGCTGTTCTATCAAATCCACACTTTTATATGCAGATAAAGCAACAACACTGATATCAAGAGAATCTACGAGTTCCAGCGTCTGTCTGCCAATCGATCCTGTCGAACCAAGAATACATAAGCGCTTTGTAGCCATACAACGCTCCCTTCGAAAAGCAGCCGGGCCATCCGAAAAGACAGCCCGGTCTATATTATGATCTTCCGCCAAAACGTCTGTTTCTTCTGTTGAACTCTTCGATAGCCTGATCTAGATGCGCTGGAGTAAAATCGGGCCAAAGCACATCCATATAGATCAATTCACTATAAGCAGCCTGCCAAAGAAGAAAGTTGGAAAGACGCTCTTCCCCGGAGGGGCGAAGGATAAAATCTACCGGCGGACATCCGGCTGTAAAGGTCCTCTCGTCAAAAGAGGCTTCATTGAAGTCTTCCGGACCTATGCGGCCTTCAGCGTAATCAACAGCCAGACTTTTGGCGATTTCAACGATCTCATCCCTGCCGCCATAATCAACAGCAATGTTGAGTATCATTCCTGGGTACTCACTGCTTTGCTGCTCAATCTCAGTCATTAATTTAACGAGTTTGTCAGACAATCTGTCCTTGCGGCCAATAAACCGTACACGGCTGGTTTCACCTTCCTGTTTGAAAGCGTCCACCAGATATTGATGAAACAGTTCCATCAACGCATTGACTTCATCAGCAGAACGAGACCAGTTCTCAGTTGAAAAGGCATAGACCGTGAGTGCTTTCACTCCGATCTTCTCACAATATCGGGAAATCGTCTGAAAGACTTCAGCTCCCTTTTTATGTCCGGCTTTACGGGGAAGGCCATTTTTCTTTGCCCATCTTCCGTTTCCGTCCATGATAATCGCGATATGCTGCGGTATTGCTGCCATCATTCAGATTTCCATGATCTCGTTTTCTTTTGCTTTAACGGCCTCATCAACAGCTTTGATCTTCTCATCCGTCGCCTTCTGAATATCATCAGTGAGATCCTTCAAATCATCTTCAGTAATCTCACTTTTTTTCTCCATCTGTTTGAATTTCTCAATAGCATCACGACGGATGTTCCGAACGGCAACCTTCGCATCCTCACCCATTTTTTTGATGCCCTTAACAAGTTCTTTTCTTCGTTCTTCCGTCAACTGCGGGAAAACAAGGCGCAGATTGCGGCCATCGTCTGTGGGATTGATGCCGATATCGGAAGCCATGATTGCTTTGGAAATCTTGCTGATCGTTGAGGGATCCCAAGGTGAGATAACGAGTATTCTGGCCTCGGCAACAGAGACAGCAGCCATCTGGTTGATCTTAGTCGGAGTACCATAATAGTCGACCGTAATCTTGTCAAGAACAGCAGGATTTGCTCTTCCGGCACGGACAGCAGCAAGCTCAGCGGTCAAGTGATCGATTGTTTTCTGCATATTCGCCTGATAGGGCTTTATCAGTTCATTCATTCTAAATCAAGCCTCCTGAATAAGTGTACCAATGTCCTCCCCTTCAACTGCTCTCAACAGGTTCATCGGATCGGACTGGAGATCAAAGACATAAATCGGAATATTGTTATCCCTGCACAGACTAGCCGCAGTGGAATCGATTACGGCAAGATTATCGGCGAGGACCTTAGAAAAAGAGATTGTGTGATAGCGCTTGGCATCGGGATAACGATGAGGATCCTTGTCATACACGCCATCAACAAGAGTCGCTTTGAAAACAACATCAGCGCCGATTTCCGCAGCACGCAAAGCGGAAGCGGAATCGGTAGAGAAGAAAGGATTTCCTGTCCCACAGGCGAGAATTACAATTCTTCCTTTCTCCAGATGACGGATCGCCCGGTTACGGATATAAGGTTCCGCGACATTCTGGATTGGAAAAGCAGTCATTACACGCACTTCTGAACCAAGTTTTTCCAGTGTCTCAGCGACCGCAAGAGCATTCATAACTGTAGCAAGCATACCAATATGGTCAGCACGAGTACGTTCCATCTCGCCGGCATCTCTGCCTCTCCAGAAGTTACCTCCTCCCACAACAATCGCTACCTGAACTCCCAGATCCGCCGTTGCCTTAATCGCTGTAGAGATAGCTTGCAATGAATCATAATCGATTCCAAAATGTTTGGCACCCGCAAGTGCTTCACCGGATAATTTTAGCAGAATTCTCTTATAATCGCTCATATCAGCCTCCCGCAATTCTAGGTTCAATTTTAGCCCATACGAGAAAAGAACGCAACGAAAAAAGCTGCGTTCTCTTTTCTTAAGGATGTTTTAGTGTTTGATCTGAGCTGCGACCTCAGCAGCAAAGTCCTCGTTGCGTTTTTCCAGGCCTTCGCCTTTTTCATAACGGAGGAACTTCGTAACAGAGATCGGAGTGCCAAGCGCTTTGGAAGTCTTGTTCACATAGTCAGCAACGGACATATCACCGTCTTTGACGAAAGGCTGCTCAAGCAGGCATACTTCCTTGTAATACTTTCCAAGACCACCAAGGATAATCTTTTCAAGAATATTCTGGGGCTTATTTGCATTCTTAGGATCCTCTTTCAACTGAGCGATACGGATCTCTTTCTCCTTGTCAATAACCTCGGCAGGAACGGAATCCTTATCAAGGAACTGAGGACTCAGAGCTGCAACCTGCATGGCGATGTCTTTGCCGAAAGTGATGAACTCCGGATTCTTCGCAATAGCGGGATCAACATCAAATTTGACTAGTGTTGCATAAACGCCGCCCATATGAATGTAAGGAACAGTAACGCCTTCGACACGTTCGAAACGACGGATCTTGATATTCTCGCCGATCGTGAGGATACGCTCACGAAGCATCTCTTCAATGGTTCCCTCACCACCATCACAGGCAAGAAGTTCTTCCACTGTAGCCGGATTGAACTTTACGACTGCATTGGCAGCTGCCTCGACGAAGCTCATAAACTTCTCATTCTTAGCAACAAAGTCAGTCTCGGAGTTAACCTCGAGAATCACACCAACGTTCTCATCGGAACATGCGTAAACGACGCCTTCTGCAGCAATCCTGCCAGCCTTCTTTTCCTGGGCAGCAAGTCCGCGCTCTCTCAGGATCTCAATCGCACGATCGAAATCGCCGTCAGCTTCTGTCAATGCCTTTTTGCAGTCCATCATTCCGCATCCGGTTCTCTCACGGAGGGACTGTACGTCTTTAGCTGTAAATGCCATGTTTTCTCTCCTAATACCTAATTACTCTGCATCATTCTCGGCTGCTTCTTCGTTGGTGTCAGCATTATCTTCGAGCTGAACGCCCTGACGGGCCTCGATGATTGCATCAGCCATGGTGGAAGTGATCAGCTTAACGGCGCGGATAGCGTCATCATTACCAGGAATAATCACATCGATCTCATCGGGATCACAGTTCGTATCAACGATCGCAAAAATCGGGATACCAAGCCTTCTGGCTTCGCGAACCGCAATGTGCTCTTTTCTCGTGTCAACGATGAACACCGCTGCCGGCAGTCTTTCCATGTTCTTGATTCCGCCGAGGAATTTCTCGAACTTGGCGATCTCGCCTTCATACTTGCTGACTTCTTTCTTTGTCAGCATGTCAAAAGTGCCATCCTCGCGCATCTGCATAAGCTGATTCAGGCGGGCGATTCTGCGGCGAATGGTGCGGAAGTTTGTGAGCGTGCCACCCAGCCAACGGCTGTTAACATAAGGCATACCGCAACGTTCTGCTTCGGCCTTGATTGACTCCTGAGCCTGTTTCTTCGTACCGACAAAAAGAATCTCGCCTTCGGAAGCAACGTCTCTCATCTCATTATAGGCCTTGTCAAGGAACTTGACTGTCTGCTGAAGGTCGATAATGTGGATGCCATTACGATCAGTGTAAATGTACGGAGCCATTTTGGGGTTCCAGCGCTTGGTTTGATGTCCAAAATGGACACCGGCTTCAAGCAAAGCCTTCATCGGGACAACTGCCATTGATGAATCTCCTTAAAAATTTGTTATTTAATTATTCCTCTGTACGGATACATTTCCAGCAGTCAAATGACCACAAGCCAGAAACAATTCCGCACATGCGAAATCCAAAATATTCTATCATGCACCCTACACGTATGCAAGCACATTTTTGAACTATCTGAGTTCTCTTGGCCGAATATAGTAAATAATCATGGAATCATTCCGGAAAATCTCATCAACAAACGTATCCGACAATTCCCAATCACCAGTGACGACCTTTTCAAAGATCAGATACTGAACACCCTCTTGGGCAAGTAACAGAGAGAAACTTTCCTGTTTCGTATCATTAAAGAAGCGGACAATCGTGTCTCTTCGGATTTTCTCGTCCGTATTATTGTTGGAGTCTTCCATCGTCACATAGCCCCATCCTTCCAGGAAGCAACTGCGCTCAGAGAAGACTGAACCGCAGAAATACTTGTTATTTGTGGAATATCTGTAGTCGGAGAACACTGCATTTTCCGGTGTATTTTCTTTCAGCCAGATGAAGGCCTCATACTCTTCCGGTGTAATGATTGGTCCGCGAAGGAGAGTAAGATCCACCGATTTTCCCTGTTTGTAATTTGAGATGGAATAGGTCAAAGCAGACTTCAATGCGCTTGCAGAAGGCATCTTGGTACAGTCATCTCCCATGAACAAGCCATAAGAATCAGTTACATCCTGTGGAAGAGCAAGCAGGAGAAGCAATGTCAGAACGGCTGCGAAGACTTTACCTTTCTTCCCCTCCCTTCTCTCCCATAGTTCATCCAGAGCGGATGTGCCGCAGAGGAAACAGACCGGATATACACCCGAGAGGAAATAGATCTCACTGCTTCCCATCTGTTTCATCACGTTAATTAGCACCATGCCGCAAAGAACAGTGGAAAGTGAGAAGATATCAAAGATCGAATGGCGTTTCAGTAGAATAAAACTGCAAATTATTACAGCAAGCAGAGAAACCGTTGTGACCAAAGATATCGAAATAGAATAATACCCAACAGAAAGCGTTTTATAGAGCCAGTCAGGCATTTTTTCATAGATAGAATAAGAAAATGGTGTTCTGGTTGCCGAATAGAAAAATGATACTGACATGCTGTCGCCCGCACCCTGTCCATAAATCAGCCAGTAAACAACAAAAAACGGTACAGCATAAGTCAATCCCTTTGGAAAAACATATAAATTCCGTTTACTGATCAGTTCTATAAGAAGGACGAAGCAAATGCCAAAAAGATATGTTACTGCCAGCGGTCCTTTTGAAATCATGCCCGCGCACAAAAAAACAGAAGCAAGAATATGAAGCAGATTCAATTTTTTGTTTCTTTCCTGTGCATGAGCGAAAACAATAAGCGAAAGAAAACAGAAAATCAGACCGAACGGGAATCCGATCGTATCCATATACAGATAATGCATGAAGCCAAAACTTGGAATCATTGCAAAAACAAAAGGAATCACCGACCTCAGCGAACCGCGGATACCGATACGGTCAGCAAGAGCCGTAAAGCAGAGCACACACAGAGGAGAAATCAAAATCAACGACAGTTTCATTACAGCAACGAAAGCAGTAACATTAAGCGTCCTCATCACCGTGGAAGTAAAAATGTAATAGCCTAGATGATACGGGAAAACCCATCCTGACATTTGAAGGGAAGTCATGGGAAAACTTCTGGACGCAGCAACCGTCAGACCTACCCCATTCAGTGTGTCGTGATAAAAATTTCTTGCTCCAACAAGATTCGGTTCTAGATTGGCCATGGAAAGGATAACGAAAGTAATCGCCATGGCGAGAGAACAAACAAGAAACAAAGAAATATCAAACGCTCCAAATTGAACTGCGACAATCTTTTTCCGAATTCGAACCGCAAGTAAAATCAGTAATATGATCGATACCGCAATCAAAGCGTACGGAATAAGTGAAGGGAAACCGAGAGGAACAAAGATAAAATACAGGACAAACTCAATAACAAACCCCAAACCGAAGGACAAGGCAATCCGTTCAGACTGAAACAATTCAACCTGAAACAAAGAAAGCATCGTATATCCAGGAAGAAACACAAGAAACAACAAGAAGGCCAAGTATGAAATGCAAACCCGAACCGGCAAGGCAAGCAACTTTACAGACGCCGCACCCCAAATCAAAGCAAGAACTGGCAGCGCAAACCAAATCTTCCGATTCTGAACTCTGTTATCCATGTAAATATCCCATCCGATTAATTTATTTCAGTTCTACAACGGTAACTCCAGCATCCCCTTCACCATATTCGCCGAGTCTGAAACTACGAACATAGGAAAGTCTTCTTAACCAATTCTGGATTCCTTTTCGCAAAGCTCCGGTTCCTTTTCCATGAATTATGCTCACGTAATGCAAATGGGCAAGTTGAGCCTGATCAAAAACAGTCTCAATATCAGCTATCGCTTCTTCCACTGTCTTTCCGCGAACATCAACTTCTGTTTTCTTATCGGTATCCGTTAGAGTTTTAACATTGGAAGTCTTCTGATACTGTTTTTTTGTTTCCTTCTTCTGAACAACCCTGAGATCATCGAAAGATACTTTGGTCCTGATAGGTCCACTCTGAACTTCAGCCGTTCTGGAAGCATCATCACAAGAAAGAACGACTGCATTCGCAGAAAGACTTATGACGTAGAGAGTGTCTCCTTTATGGACAGAATCCGGTTTCGGAAGCATCTCTTCGGTAATGTTGCGTTCCGGAGAATTATCCACCAGTCTGATGCTGTCCTGATTCAGAATCTGTTTCGCTCTGGAAATGTTCTTCTTTCTGGCTTCCTGATCGTTCTTGTCCATTCTGCGAAGTTCATCAATCAGTTTGGACGCTTCAGCAGCGATATCAGCCGAGAGCTGACGGGACCTGATCTTCGTGCGCTCCGTTTCCGCCTGACTCTCCTTAATAAGACGCTGAGATTCGATGTTCGCCTCTTCCAGTTTCTCTTTGGCCTGACGCTGCAGCTCTTTTACGGCATCCCGTTCCTTCTCCAGTTCTTTTGACATCTGGTCCAGTCGAGATAATACTTTTTCGAATCGAATATTGCTGGAATTGATCTTTTTGGAAGCGCTGTTTATCAGTTCGGAATCCATACCGAGGCGCTGGCAGATCAGCAAAGCGTTCGACTGACCGGGAATCCCCATAATCAGTCTGTATGTTGGCGACAATGTCTCCAGATCGAAGTCACAGGACGCGTTCTCAACGCGCTCTGTTTCTAGCGCAAACATTTTTACCTCACCGTAATGGGAAGTAGCTATGGTTTTAGCTCCAATAGAAAGCAGTTTTTCCAAAATTGCTTCTGCCAGAGCGGCTCCTTCAGATGGATCAGTACCAGACCCAAGCTCATCCAGAAGAATCAGACTCCTGTCATCTGCCAGTTTCAGTATTTTTGAAATATTGGAGATATGTGACGAAAACGTGGACAGATTTTGTTCGATACTTTGTTCGTCTCCGATATCTACAAGAATGTGGTGAAAAACGGAGAGATCAGTATCCTGTCCCGCCGGAACGGGTATCCCACAGGAAGCCATGATAGTCAGCAAGCCGACTGTTTTAAGTGTTACCGTTTTACCTCCGGTATTGGGGCCGGTGATAACCAGGGCATCATAATCCGAACCCAGAACAAGCGTAATCGGAACAACCTTTCTCTTGTCTATGAGAGGATGTCTGGCACTGGACAACCGAATGAATCCCTGATCATTCATCTCAGGTATCACACAGTTGTTATCCAAGGCATATCTGGACTTTGAGAGCAGCACATCGATTTCCACACATGATCTGTGACCGGTTTCCATACGCTCTGAACCGGAAGCGACTCTGGCAGTAAATGCGCTCAATATCCTCTCAATCTCCTGCTGCTCCTCTGCTTTGAGCTGCATGATCGTATTATTCGCCTCTACGACAGCAGAAGGCTCAATAAACAGAGTACTTCCCGATGAAGAAACATCGTGGACGAGACCAGGAATCGCATTTTTGTTTTCAATCTTGACCGGAACTACGAACCTTCCGCCGCGCATCGTCACGATGGATTCCTGCAGATATTTTGCATTTGCCTGAGAATGGATCAGATTGTCCAGCTTGTCCCTGATCGCGTTTTCCTGTTTGAGAATTCTTTTTCGAATCGAGGCAAGCGCTGGACTGGCAGCGTCTGACATCTCCGTTTCAGATAGAATCGAATTGTCAAGATCCGCCTCCAACCCGTAGTCCTCATAAAGAGAAAAGAAAAACGAATCTGTATACTGCGTTTTTTCCGGATTGGGGTGATACCAGTTTCTGAGCTGCCTTCCGTTGGAAAGAAGTCTCTTGACCTGAATCAGTTCTGCCATGGAAAGACTTCCGCCTTTTTTTGCCCTGCGAAGAATCGGTACGATTCCGTCCTCCGAGTAGAGCATAGGCGGATTTTGTTTTGCGATGATATCCATCACTCCGTCAGTCCTTCCAAGAAGCGTGACGGCATCCTGAAGATAAGCGGCAGGTTCCAGTTCAAGAATCTGTTCCTTCGCTTCACCGCTCACTGCATATGCAGCGATTCGCTCCTGGATCTTATTGAATTCAAGTCGATTAAGATAATCGGTTTTGGACATTTATCATATCTCCAAAAAAGCACCTGTTCCCTACACAGCTTTAAGTGGAAATCAGTGCGTTGTAATAGTTCAATGTCTGAACATCATGCTCAATATGCGTGAGCAGAAAACGCTCAGCAATATAGCAAAATGCTTCTCTGGCAGGAGGTTTCAAATCAAAAGCCATTGCCCGCCGAGGTTCAGAAGTGATGACATACTGAACAGCACGTATTGCTGAAAATGGTATATCTGCAGGAACCCCTTTTCTGGCAGAACAGTCAGAACAATACCAGGAACCGGTAAAGTAGTCAAAGAACACAGAGGATGACTGCTCTGAACCGCAGGAAGAGCAGGCACTTACATTAGGCATATACCCGGATAGAGTCATCATTGTAAGTTCAAAAACTGCCTTGATCTGCCATTGCGGTTTCGCTTTCGTATTCAGCAGATGAAGCATGTTCATCATTATATTCAGATATTCTTTTGTCTCTTCTCCGGAAGGCATCAGGAGCCTTATCACTTCACAAAAATATGTTGCGAGAGCATAGGAAACAGCATCCCCATATATAGAGAGGAATTTCTGCTGGCTCTCCGCATTCACTACAGTGAACATATTTTTCCCGGAGGCAAGTTCAAAATTAGAAAAAGAAAGCATGGTAGTTGCAGACGTCAACCGGCCGTTCGGTCTCAAACAGCCTCTGGCGTATGCCGTTACCAAGCCTTCATCCGTCAGTATAGTAAGGACTTTATCCGCTTCACCGGTGCGGGCATTCCAAATTATCAATCCGTCCTTCGCAACATTCAAACCTGAGCAATCCTCTTCCTAAAACCCGAGTTCCTTGAGATCGAATTCCTTTTCTCTCCAATCCTGTCTCACCTTGACCCAACACTGGAGGTTGACGTGACAATCAAGAAATTCTTCGATCTTTTGCCTTGCTTCCGAAGATATCTTCTTAAGCATCTTCCCCTGCTTACCAATGATCATTCCTTTATGGCTGTCTCTCTCACAGTAGATTGTTGCGTCAATGTCGATCAGTTCGCCGTCTTCCCGTTCTTTGAAACGAAGAATCTCAACCGCACATCCATGAGGCAACTCATCTCTAAGGTTATAAAGTAGTTTCTCTCGAATGATCTCTGCAACAACATATTTTTCAGGAATATTGGTCAAAGCATCATCCGGGAAAAAATGAGGCCCCTCGACAGCGAAACCAGACAGAACTTTTTTTAGTTCCCCAACGCCTTCACCTGTAAGAGCGCTAAAGGCAACTTTTCTCGCAAAAGGATAATTCTCGGAAAGAATCTTAAGATATTTTTCCGGTGTTTCCGGTTGGGATAAAATATCAGTCTTGTTCAAGCCAAGGACAACAGGAATCTCGTTTTGTTTCAACTCTTTCAGCAGTCTCTGTTCATCCTCGCTGAACTGTAACTGGGGTGTAGTGACAAATAGCGCGCAGTCCACATCCATATAGGTGTCACGAACGGATTTGATCAGTTTTGCATCCAGCTTGGTTCTCGGTTTGTGAAAACCCGGCGTATCCAGAAACACATACTGAATTCCATCAACGTCTGTCAGAATCCCGGTGATTCTTGTCCTTGTCGTTTCTGCTTTGGGAGATATGATTGCAAGGTCAAAATCAATCAGCCTATTAAGCAGGGTAGATTTTCCTGCATTTGGCCGACCGACAAGAGAACAATAAAGATTTTTTTCAGTAATAGCCATCAATCAAGTACATAAGTGGTTCCGCGCGGAAGTCCCAGCTGCTTCAGAACTCCCTCTTCCCGCTCTCTCATACGAACTTGTTCAAGCCCGCCCGCTTCGTGATCATATCCCAAGAGGTGCAGCATTGAATGAACTGTCAGATAAGCAACCTCTCTCTCAAAACTATGCCCGAATTCTTCCGCCTGAGCCTGAGCATGTTCAAGAGATATAACGATATCACCAAGCGGAACACAACCGGTATCCGGAGACACTTCATACTCCCCGTTCTCAGTCAATGGAAAAGAAAGAACATCTGTAGAACGATCCACATTTCGATATTCAAGATTCATTCTATGGATTTCTTCGTCATCCACAAAAGAAACGCTGACCTCAGCAGGATACTGGAAATTTTCAAATTTTAAAACAGCCTTGCAGGCGCGCCTGACAAGAAGACGTGTTCCGGAAGGAACTTTGATCTCTTTTTGTCTGTCATCAATGTAGACGCGTGTCAAACTATTGTTCATACTCTATCCTTCTTTCTTCTGTCCGAAGACGAAACCTTTTCATATGCATTGACAATGTCCATAACCAGTTTGTTACGTACAATATCTTTGTGTGTGAATCGCACTATATCTATTCCGGGAATTCCGTTCAGAATCCTGACTGCCTCCACTAGCCCGCTCTTTTTCCCGTCCGGAAGGTCAATCTGTGTAATATCTCCATTCACGACCATATGTGAACTAGATCCCAAACGGGTCAAAAACATTTTCATCTGTTCGCGCGTAGTGTTCTGTGCTTCATCCAGAATGATGAAAGCATCATCCAATGTCCGTCCGCGCATATATGCAAGAGGCGCGACCTCAATGATTCCCCGCTCAACGTTCTTTTGGAATACTTCAGGACCCATTGCATCAAACAAGGCATCATACAATGGTCTCAGATAGGGATCGATTTTGGTCTGCAGATCTCCAGGAAGAAATCCGAGTTTCTCACCTGCCTCAACAGCCGGTCTTGTCAGTATGATCCTTGAGACATCATGTTTTTTCAACGATGCACAGGCCATCATTACCGAAAGATACGTCTTTCCCGTACCAGCTGGTCCAATACCGAATACAATCGTGTTCTTCTGTATTGAATCAATATATTTTTTCTGTCCCAGAGTCTTAGGATGTATAGCCCTTCCCTTAGCAGACACGTAGATGCATTCATCTGCAAGCGAAGATAAAGCC
>OCTX012203428.1_pt1 | contig 15401 bp, 21 predicted proteins | sample 1539691 | NCBI WGS metagenome assembly OCTX01 (sample SAMN02144231, study PRJEB22623) | gut metagenome | biome: sheep rumen | host: Ovis aries | place: New Zealand | reverse complement strand
ATGCCTGAACAACTCTCTATTTTCGGAACCGCCGCCGACCAGAACACATTTCAATCAGAGTTATGGGGTAAGCTCGACTTTTTCCCCACCAACTCCGACAAATGGACCGACAACTGCCGCCACTGCCTCCTGTGGACAAGAGAACACGGACAGACCGACGAATGCCTCCGCGCCCCCTGTAACCCAGATGAACGCGACGACCATCGCCGCGGCTACTACTCCATCCACCAGATGCCACACGACACAACCAACTGAACCCCGCGAGGGGTGCCAGTCAAAAACCCGCCGGCACCCCTCCCAATCAAAAATTTCACCCCGACACAATAAATAAAACATTATATAGTTTTAACACAAAAATTAGACCTTTTCTATGTCCAAAAAAAAATAACCGGACACAAAATAAAGATAAAGTATGGAAATATCCAACCAAAAATCAAGACAGAAGATAAAGACAAACATAAAGGATAAATACAAATCCATATTGAATTATCCAACATTTGTGTCCACTTTCGTGTCCGAATGTTTAACCAATTAATTTTCAGTATATGAGTTCAATTATAGGTTTTAGGGGAATAAAAAATATAATATACTGATATACAAATAAAAACCGATTTTTCAAACTGCTGAAAAATCGGTTTTTTGGTCAAAAATTGTATGGATTTATCTGTTTTTTGTGTACCGTTTTGTGTCCGACTATAAATTATTGAACAACTGCATCGACTGTTTAGATGTCTCATTGGCGATGGCTATATATGGAAGCATAGCCTCGTAGTTTTTATGCCCAGTCCAAGATAGTATAACAGATGGATGTATGCCGAGTGAAATTGCTGTCACAATGAATGTATGGCGAGCTGTATGAGTGGTTATCAATTCATATTTTGGTACAATTTCGTCAAAACGTTTCGCGCCTATGTAATAAGTATGTCGTGTCGCTGCATCAATGCCTATTTGCTGCATTATCTGATGCAGATACCTATTCATCGTCTTTTTGCCTGGTGTCGGCAGGGCAGGGGATTTTATATCCATTGTTTTTTGCTGTCTGTTTGGACTGCATCCGGCGTATTTATCCAGAATTGACTTAGCCTTGTCATTCAACGGTACTGTCAAAGTATGATTGGTTTTCAGCGTTATGAATGTTATATGGTCATTATAGCAGTCGGCCTGTGTCAATTTGAATATGTCAGAAAACCGCAAGCCCGTATAGCATCCGAATAAAAACACATCCTTTGCCACACTGAGATTCTTTTCGGCAAACTCATACTCTTCGACCTTCAACAACTCATCACGAGTCAAATAAACTATTGCCCTCGTCTTCTCTCCTGCACCTTTGACTTTCGGCCTGTAGTCCTGATCTGCTGTGCCGTGATACAACCCTTTACGCCGCGCCCATTTCAAAAACCATCGCATCTTGACCAAATTGCCATTGACTGTCACCCCTTGCTGTTTCCGCCCCACAAGCCATTGATGAAAACACTCCATCCACGCCTCATCCACCTGTTCGAGAGGCGTATCTGGCCTGAACGCATCCAGCAGATGTCTGAAATATTGCAGCGTGCTGACCGTGCCTTGGCTCCACGAATTGTCTTTTTGCCTGTCAATTATAAACTGCGTATACGCTGCAATCATTGTCACCTGCGGTATGCTTTGAGGTGTGTATGTTGTGGCCGTATCATCTACCGACGTCGCCCGCGCGAAAGCACCACGTATTTGCTCCGCCGTCGGTACTATATTCAAGCCGTCGTAATGCGAAAAAATATTAGCCACCAACTGCGACCACTGGGCTATCAATGTGTTCGCCTCTGCCGCCTCTGGCGACCGGCCTTTCGCTCTTCCTAACGCCGCATCCCATTCACCTGACAGCAGCGACAACCCCGTGGCGAAACTCACAGGCTTGCCTCCTCTTGGTGTGACTCGCATCTGTATATACTGCCGCGCCGTGTCGCTCCTGCGATGCAACACAAAGCGGATGGTATAATTCTTATGTATCATTGCAGCATCTTTTTCAGCAATGCGTTATACTCAGCCTGCAACCTCGAATATTCTTCAAGCAAAATAAAGTATTTTTTCTTATAGTCTACACCAAAGTCAACAGACTCCTCTGATGCAACAGGCATTGGCTCCTCTTTCCGTTCATATTGCTTAACATCCTTCCCTTCAAACATCGTTCCGTCGCCTGTAAGCAACCATTTGCGACTCACAGACACGCCTTTTTCCCTTGACAGAAAATAGCATATCTTCGCCGCTGTGCGATCTGACATTTCGTTCAAACCGCCGTTGATTTTATAGAGCGTGTTCTCGCTCAGACCAATCATTTTTGCCAAGTCCCGAGTCGTCATTTTGAAATGAATTATCAAATTTTGCAACCTCTGACCTTGCGCTTTCAATTTTTCGTTATTCGACATTGTTTCAAGATTTTATATTGTAGATATATTGATAATAGATGACTTTCAGTTTAAAATTAGGGAATCTTCTCCCTCTTTGGGATATAATCAATATCATTTTCTTACTTTTATAAAAAAAATATTAAATTTTATTTCACTATATTTCAATAACTTTACATATTTAAATAAAAATTTTCCCTAACTTTATTTGGTAATTTGAAATTAGTTTGTATTTTTGCACACAAGTTTATACGAAAAACTTTATTTTTTGTTTCAAAATAAAGTGCAAAGATAAGGAATATTATTAAAACAATAATAAATATGGAAGAAAATACCGAAAAAAACAAACCCAACGGATTTCACAAAGGCTTGATGTGGGTCTACCATCACAAAACGGCGGCAATGTATACTCAATGCCTTGCCGAGACCCGCGAGATATGTATGGGCACCGAAAAAGGCCGTGGCAACAGTCGCTCGTCCTATTATAATAAGATGTACGGACGTATGCCCCTCTCCGTCGCCGAGACGGAACGCCTCAACGAGATGTTCGCCCGCTACGGGGTCACTGACTGGCAGGGAAAGGAATAACACAACTCAAATAAGCAAGCATTATGAACACCCAAATAATAAAAAAAATAAATCTTGCCCTGCAAGACAAAGAAACCGAAGACCGCGAGGCGGCTATATCGACCATCAGCCAGGCCATCGTCTACGCTCACAACACCGCAGTCGATTACGGATTTCTCGAACTGCCTCTGCTTGAAAGCCGTGGAGGAATGGTTCTTGACAACGGAGACCTGACTATATGCGTCTCCACTCGTCCCGAAACCTGCGAGCCTATCAACATCAACGACCTCTACGCCCTCAAGGGTGCCTGGGGTGCCGACGACCTCGATGTCTACGGTGACGGCACAATTGAACTTATATTCCACAATAAATAACCAAAGGGGGCGGAGAGAGGTCTTATCTTTATCGCTGTCCAATGTAACAACATTTGCAATAGCCTAACTTTTCAACTCCCACCCCTTTTTAACCGACAATGATATGAAATACCGTTTCATTCTAACATACAAACCCACCGAAGGCGAGACCACCGCGACGCGCACCTGCTTCCCGCTGCACGGCGACGACCTCGCCATCAGCATCGACCGTGCAGAGGACGAGTGGTACTACACCCGCAACCTCGACGGCAAGCTGGTGTTCGAGCGCGACGACTATGATTGGATTATGGGCTGCGAGTTCGACGGCACCTTCACGCTCGACATCCGCGAAAGCCACGACAATGGGGCAAACTTCTATGACTACTTCACCGGCACCTTCTCCCGCGCCAGCCTCGAAATTGACGAGGATAATAAACAAGCCACCCTCAACGGACTCAAGGAAGGCGTCGAAAACCTCATCAAGAACGGAGCAAAGGAAGAGTACGACCTGATGAAACTCATCCCCGACAGCGAAGCCAAAGAGGTGCAAGGCCAGGTGCCTCCGGCACTGGCATTGGTGGACTACAGATCTACAACTATCGACAAGTCCGACATCTTCTGCGGAGGAGCTGCAATAGGTAACGGATACAAAAACGAGACTGACTGGAGCGATACAATAAATGTACAATCTAATGCCGCGTGGAATTTTTTAGGCGTATATGCCGAAGCAAAAATCACCGTATCTAACGGACAATCAGAAGAACTTGGCGGAAGATATTGTGGACATCTACAATACGGACCAATAACAGAGGCAGGCCAAACAATAACAAGCATAAAAGGCGATTATAATCAATCTTATCTTGCCAACGACAACAACTGCCGCATAACCTTTCAAGTCGGCTTGGTTTATCCATCAAATTATATATACGTATCGTTACGAGTATGGAATAGTGATGGCAACTATGTAGCAGGCACAAGTGCCAACATCAAAGAAAACACTACAGGCTATTACTCTCCCGATTCAATCGTATTAACCGATTTCGGAACTAACCCTGCCGTAGACAGGGTTGAGATAACATTCCACTACATCCGCGCCACACTTCTCACTCAAGGGACACCATTAGACTTATTTATTACACGAAAAAATATACTCGACACCGGCGACTATTACAAGCGTATGGCGGCCTTCAATAACAACGACGGCGGTCTTGTGGTAGAAATAACATCCAACACCTCCGAGCAGCCCAACGGCCACCGTATGGTGCCAGGAACTGACGAATACGGCGGCACACCGCAATATTTCGCACCGCCGGACGAGACTCACGACTGGATTCCGCTGGCCGAGGACAACTGGAACTACGCCTCTATGTGGTACACCATCCAACCCTCCGTCGCCAACGGACTTCTCAACCCTGCCAAGTTTGGCTCCTTCACTTGGACGCGATGCTGGACTATCGGCACCTGCATCAAATTCCTCCTCCAACGCATCACCGACGACAAGGTGGTATTTGCCGAGACAACTGCCTATTCGCAGTTCCTCTACGGCAACCCCAACCCTGTCGCCGACCACGAGCCCTTCCAATGGCTGGTGACACAGAAATCCAACGTCATGCGTCCTGCCGCCACTGGCGCGGCCCGCTGCATCGTGCGCCTCGACTGGTTCTTGGAACTGCTGCGCAATGCCTTTAACTGCTACTACTGGTTCGAGCGTCGCAACGACGGACGCTACGACTTCCGTATCGAACACGTTGAATACTTCCGCCGTGGAGGGACCTACACACCTAACTCACAGGACAACCCACCACTTGACCTCACCCGTCTCAAACCCTACCGCAATTTCCTCCGCAACGGCCAGCCCGCCAAACGCTACGCCGACAAGACGAACCGCTACACCTTCGACCTCGACAATATGGTGGAGAAGTACACCTACTCCTGGCAGGGCGACGGCGGCAGCGACGACTTCCGCGGCAACCCGATGTACTTCCGCGCCGGTTGGATTGAAAAAGGAAGCAGCGAAGACCACCAAGTGGACAACATCTTCGCCGACCTCGGATGGTTGATGCTCAATGCAAACACCGACACCGAGAGCAGCAAGAACTTCGACGGCCTATTCATATTCGGAGGCTACCGCCCTTTCGACACCTCGCAATGGACCGAGAACAAACCTGCAACGGCACAACACCTCAGTGACCCGCTATTCTCGGCACTAATCATAACAATCACAGCGCCGGAGAATCACACAATCACTCTCGAACTCTACCATACGGACACAACCATCACCGAAACAATCGCAACCTACACTGGCACAGGTCAGATACAGACAATATTCATAACCTTCCTGCAAGGCCAAAACAACGTCATCCCACAAATCAACTTCGGTGCCGCCTACCGTTCCGTCACCATACATCGCATTCAGACTACCAGCGGCAACGTATTCCGCGTGCCGAATGTCGACAACCTGCTGCGCGACGACGACTCCAAACTCCAGAACGGTGTCCTCGCCTGGCCGTGGCTGCAAAAAGAATACCTCCACTACGACATACCTGCCGCCAAATGGACGTACCTCAAGGACGACTACACCGACAACCCCAACCTTGTATGGGAGACCGACGGCACTATCAAGATGGTGAAGAAGCAGTCCGTAGGCGTGGTGCCCGTGCCCGACGCAAGCACCGAGGAGACTATCATGGACATCATGGGCATCAAGACCGGCCTCGGCATCGGCATCATTGACTCGGCTAAAATCAACCTCTCTTCCCGCAACGCAGAAATGACAATCATATATGATATTAACCCCCAAAACAATTAAATATCATGACACAAGTAGAGTACATCGAACAGCTGGCCGCCTTGGAGCAGGAAGGCCGTGAAATCCGCCGCGCCCACGAGGTGCAACTTCAACTCATCGAGGCTAAGCACCGCGAGAACGTCAATCTCGAAAACGACCGCTACAACAACGACAAGCGCAAGCAGAAAGCCGAGTACATCACCAAGGCAGACGACCTGCACCGGCGCACCACCGAGCTCAAGAAGGCCCGCGCCATCACCCGCGCCGAAGAGGAGAAGGCACTTATGCAAAATCAATAACCAATCAAAATAAGGACTTATGAACGTAACAGTACATTTCTACGACAACAGCACCGATTGCGTGCTGGCCGTGCCACGGCTCAACGGTGGCGTGAACAACATCATCTTCGAGAGCGTGTCGGAGTGTTGGAGCCATGCCCGCGAAATCGGTGCCAAAATCACCAGCATCGTGACCCACAAAGCCAACGGCGAGGAGGTTCGGGTATGACCAAGAAAGAACAACAGGCCGAGCAACTGCGACAACAACGCCTAAAGGCCGAGGCCGCCCGCATCGCCCGCATCGTCAAGTTTGAGCAGGACATCAAACGGATGCGCGAAAGCGGCGACCTCGACCGAGTGGCAAAACTGCTCTCGATGTCCTACCAGGTCTTCACCCAAGCCAACAGCTTCGCCGAGGAGGCCGTGAGGCTCATGGAGGAGTATGGCGTGATACACAAGAAAGCCAAGACCGCCGCCAACAACCTCATGCAGTCCTTCGATGCCTTCGACAAGGTGATGTCGGACATGATCAAGAACGGCGGCAGCAGCGACCCAAAGGATGCTTTCGAGCAGTTGTGCTTCGACACCGAGATGCTGGGCATTATCCTCAACGGATTTATGAACAACAATATCGAGGTGGAACGCGGCCCATACTACGCACCCAAACTTTTCCTACCCGAAAAACAATAAACTATGGAAGACCCCAAAAACTCACAGGAACAAAACGAAGCCCTCGACCAACTCCACCCCGAATATGGGCAGTATGTAATAGTAAACACCGAGCGCGGCATCATACAGTGGTACGAGAGCCACGATGCTGCCGTCCGCGACCTCGTAAAGACCGGCGGCAGCATCATCAACACCGCCACGGCAGACCCCGACTTCGTAAAACGCACCCTCGCCGATGCCCGCAAAAACATGTAAGGAGAAACCTCGGCTCGTTACCTGCGCCACTTGCGCCCACTTCCGGCGCGACACATCGGGGCCAAGTTTCAACGCCGAGACTCACATATTCTTTATGGGCAGATGCAAGAAAGGCTTGCACCCAGACAGCCCCAAAAAGCAATTCGCCGACAAACCACGTCAATGTGACACATTTAAACTCAGCAAGCATGAAAGACACTACCGACTCCGTAAAAGATAAAACCACCACCGAAGAGAAAAAAGAGGCCCCGTTCAAACTGCCTCTATGGGTCATCCGCAAGGCATTGAAGGAAGACCTATCTATCCAGCAACTCATCACATACTGGTGGCTCTACACGCATAACGCCATCGCCCGCAGCCGCAAGCACGACGACCGTATCATCTTCGGCAAGACCACCTACGACGCTATCTATATGGCCATCAAGAACGAGTACGGCATTGGCCGTCCCGACAACGCCTGCGACCAGCTCGAACAGAAGGGGTGGATCAAGAAAGCCCTCGCGCCGCAGTTCGGCGGCAAGCGTCAGGTGGGCTACCTCTGCCTGCTGGTGGAGAGCGACCGCCTACAAGCCCGCGCCGTGCAGCAGGAGATGCAGCTGACCGACGAGGAGGCCGTCATCGAGGTGGAGAGCTCGCTGCCCGATACGGGCGAGTACATCCAGTTCGGCATACGCTACTACGACGATGCCGACGGCAACCCCCACCAGGTGCCCTCCTCCGCTCCCCCGCGGCCTACAAATACGGCTATATGGTCATCCGACCCCGAAGGGTGGTACGAACCCGAAGACATCCCAGAACACGACCTCGAATACTAAAAACTACCGTCTAACCAATAACAACCCAACCCTATGAAGACAAACATCAGTGGCTTCGACATCGAAGGTACCCCTGCCGAAATATATGAGTTTATCCAACTCGGCTTAAAGACCATTACAAAAGAATCAGAATCCATAACACCAGAACCAATCGCAGAAGCAAAGAATCATAGCCATAGAACAAGAATAAAAGTTTATGCAATAAATCCACAAGGAGTACCTACCATTTTCGCATCCATAAGGATAGCAGAAAGAGAGACGGGTTTACAAAAAAACAAATTGGATTATGCTCTAAAAAAATATGGAAAATACGAAAATTTGGGATGGTATTATGAATATTACAAAGGAAATCTGCAGGAAGACTTAAAAAACGGAATTAAAGTCATTGAAGCAAGGAGAGGTCGCCAAATAAAAGTTAAAGTAACAGACACAAAAGGAATAAGTGTAATATGCCAAACTATTTATGAATGTGCAAAAAGAATAGGTGTAAACGATTGGACTCTCAGTAGGAATTTAAGAGAAAAAGGCTTCTATAAAACCAACGCTTGGCTGGTTGAACCATATATCCCAACAACTTCCAAACAACTATAAAACTACCGCTCCTCTATGATAAGTTGGGAATCCAAAGGCATAGACCTCGGACGCTATGCGGGTCGAACATCGGGACACGTCAAGGTGCACTGCCCCGAATGCCACGACAACCGCAAGAACAAGTCCGACAAAAGCCTCTCCTGCGACCTCGAAACGGGCTACTTCCGCTGCCACCACTGCGGCTGGCACGGCTACGCCACGGTGCAGACCGACGAGGAGAAGGAGGCGTGGATGCGTCAGCAGCCGTGGTACCGCGACTACTCCAAGCGCAAGGCCGAGCAACCCAAGCGCACCTTCGACCGTCCACCCAAAGCCCGCACGGGCAAGATGAACCCCAAGACCGTGGCGTGGTTCAAGAGCCGCGGCATAAGCGAAGCGACTCTCGAAAAGATGCGCGTCACCGACGGCACCGACTGGATGCCCGCCTCCCGCGGACACCGCCTCCCCGAAGGCGGCAACTGCACCACCGTACACTTCAACTACTATCGCGACGGCGAACTCATAGCCACCAAGCTCCGCTCCGGCGACAAATGCTTCCGCCAGGCGAAAGCCAACTGCGAGCAGATCTGCTACAACCTCGACGGCATTCTCAACACCGAGGACTGCTACATCGTAGAAGGCGAGATGGACGCCCTCTCGCTGGCCGAAATTGGCTACACCAACGTAGTGAGCGTCCCCGACGGTGGCAGCGACAAGGCCATGCACTGGCTCGTGGACTACTACGAAAAGTATTTTGCCGACAAGAAGACCATCTACATCTGCTCCGACAACGACACCGTAGGCTCCGACCTCTGCCGCGAGCTGCAGAAGCACTTCGACCCCGGCCAGTATGTCATCGTCACCGACTATGGCACCAAGCCCGACGGCACCCCCTGCAAGGATGCCAACGACTGCCTCATGTACTGCGGCCCCGACGTGCTCCGCAAAAAACTCGACAGCGGGCGCACCGTCCGACCCGAAGGCGACGCCGATATGGAACGCCTCGGCCTCGACCTCGACGACCTCTACGCCCACGGCCTGCCGCAAGGCGTGGAGATCGGCTTTCCCAATCTCAATCAACTTGTGCGGCTGGAGAAAGGCCGCCTCGTAATCATCACCGGCACACCGGGCAGCGGCAAAAGCCAGTTCCTCGACCAAGTGGCCGAGAAGATGAACTTCCACCACGGTTGGCGGTTCTCGATGTTCAGCCCCGAAATGATGCCCCTCTCGCTCCACATGGCCATGCTCGTCAGCAAGTTCACCGGCAAGCACTTCGACAAGGAGAGCATCAACCCCACGCTCTACCAGAAGGCCAAGGAGCGCGTCATGGATGCTGTGCATTTCATCGACCCCGAAAGCTACGACCTCGACGGCATTCTGGCCATCGCCAAGTATCAGGTACGAAAGTACGGCTGCGACGCGCTGGTGCTCGACCCCTGGAACGACCTCACCATGAACGGCGAGGGCATCACCAAGACCGACGACATCAACACCGCCCTGCTCAAAATACTCACCTTCACCCAGCAGCAGCACATCGTCACCTTCGTCATGGCCCACCCCTCCAAGGTGGCCCGCAACAAGGACGGCACGGTACCCAAAATCTCCCTCTCCGACATCAGCGGCTCCATCCACTTCTACAACCGCGCCGATATAGGCATAGTGCTCACCCGCCACAGCGAGGAGGGCCGCGACTACACCGAGCTCACCGTCCAGAAGATGCGCTTCGCCAACCTCGGCAAAGTGGGCGACTGCTATTTCAAGTATCAAGTCGGAGTTGGAAGGTTCCACCCCTACGACCCCGTGACCGACACCACCGACTGGGACGAGACAAACCATATTGAAGAAAGAGTTGTGCAGACTGCCATCAACGTGCAGCCACCAACGCCCAGCGAGGCAACCGTTGCCCAAAGCGAGAGCAGAGGGAGCTCGCTCACTATGCCGAGCCAAAGCAACGTGTCCGAAGGAAACGTGCAAGGCTTCCTCGACCAAGCCGCCCGCGCCGACCGCGAGAACAAAACCAAACTCGACACCGACGACGACCTGCCATTTGACAACAATGAAAACGAAACACCATTCTAAAGATAACAATTATGCCAATAAAAAGTGACGGAAGCCTGTACATCCCGACTGACTGGACGAGGGTAAACCCCGAGAACGGACAGTTTATGAAAGGCCATGAGCCAAAGAACAAAGGCCGTAAATGGGATGAATGGGCAAGCAAGAAAAGCCAACGCTCGATGCGGAAAGGCTGGAAAAACCTCGACAAGTACCGTTGCAAAGGACACCCAAACGCAGGGCGAAAACGCAAAGAGGTTGTCGCAGTCCGCAATAACGGCACACACCATATATTCTCTTTCATAGGCGCCGCTGCTGAGTGGATAGGTGGCAGTCGTGAGAACGTCAGACGTTGCTGCCGCGAGAACCAAAGTCGCCGAGAGAAGAAGCACGATTGGGCACCCGGATTCAGCAAAGGCACAAGCCGAGTGAACACCGACCACCAATACAAGGGAGTGCGATTTTACTTCGCCGACGACCCGATATGGATGGAAAAAATAGGACACGATATAGTATAGAAAACCTTTATTCGAACAAACCAAAACACCCCTCCCCAATGACCCCAAACCACATTATGAGAATAAACCCACATGACATTATGAGAATAAGTGCCCACCACTTTATGAGAATAAACCAAAACCACCTTTCCTCGATAAGTGCCGACCACCTTTCCCGATAAACCCCCGCCACTTTACGCGATAAACCCCGACCACTTTATACGATAAACCTTTTAACCCCGAAACAATGGACGACAACCGACAACAGATGATAGCCCAAATCAAGGCCCTCAAGGAGCTGCAACGCCGCCGCGCCAAACGCACTTTCCACGACTTCCTCCAGTACGTCAACCCGAAGTACGAGATGAAGTGGTATCATAAGCTGATTGCCGACTACTGCCAGATGCTCTTCGAGGGCGTGGTGCCGAAGCTCATGGTGACCTGCCCGCCGCAGCACGGCAAGAGCGAGATTGTCAGCCGCCTCTTCCCCGCCTGGGCCTTGGGCGTGGAGCCTGAGCTGAAGATGGTGGGCTGCTCCTATTCGGCCACGCTGTCGGGCGGCTTCAACCGCGCCATCCAGCGCGTCATCGGCGGCGACGAGTACAAGGCATTGTTTCCCGACACGTTCCTCAACGACGAGCGGCTGGCCAAGTATCGCGGCTATATCTGCAACGCCGAGATGTTCGAGACCGTCGGGCACGGCGGCTTCTACAAGTCGGTCGGCGTGGGCGGCTCGCTGACGGGTACGCCTGCCGACATCGCCATCATCGACGACCCCGTGAAGGACGCTATGGAGGCCAACAGCCCCGTGTCGAGAGACAATGTGTGGGAATGGTACACCTCCGTCCTCTCCACCCGTCTGCACAAGGACTCGAAGCAGCTGCTCGTGATGACCCGCTGGCACGAGGACGACCTGGCGGGCCGCATCCTCAACTCGCCCGACGGCAAGAATTGGAAGGTCATCAACATCCCCGCCATCTGCACGGTGGAGGACGATGGCGAGTACCACAGCGGGCGGCAGGTGGGCGACGCGCTCTGGCCGGAGAAGCACCCCCTCGAACAGCTCAACGGCGAGCGCGAGAAAGACCCCAACGGGTTCAACTGCCTCTACCAAGGCGACCCCGCGAGTGCCGAGGGTAGGCTTTACCACGAGTTCAAGACATACGTTGACCCCAAGGAGTACGGTACCTATATCCGAAGCGGCTGCTATATAGACGTGGCTGACAAGGGTACGGACGATACCACCGCCATCTGCTACGACATCTACCGCAGTCCCTCCACCGTCTTCAACGAGCAGACCAAGCGCATGGAGCCGCTGCTGTTCGCCTTGGTGAAGGACTGCGAGATCAACGCCGCCAACACCGACACCACCCGCATCACCGTCCCCGCTATGGTCAACCGTCAGTCGCCGCCGGTGATGAATGTGTGGTGCGAGTCCAACAGCGGCGGCGACCAGTTTGGCCGCGACATATCGAAAAAGATGAGGGCGCACGTCTCGCTGTTCCACCAGGGGGCCAACAAGGAAAGCCGCATCATTACCAATGCCCCCAAGGTCAACGAGCAAATCGTCATGCCCTTCGACTGGGAGCGTCGGTTCCCGCAGCTCTACCAGAAGGCCACGCATTACCTGTCCGTCTTCAAGGCCAACACCCACGACGACGTGCCCGACGTGCTCACCGGCATCTACGAAAAAGAACTCTCCCTCGCCAGCGACACCCCCTACGGCAAACGCAGAGGGGTAAGAAGAAGATAAACTAACCGATAAAACATACAATTATGGCAACCTTTGAACTCCTCACCAACGAATGGCTCCGCGCCGACGGCAACAAGTGGATTGGCCGCAAGGTACTCTGCCACTTCAACGACGGCTGGGAAGAGCCTCTCATCTGGAACGGCTTTTATTGGAACGACCAGAAAGGCCACCGCGTCGTCGAGACCGTCAACCACCGCGTCGTCGGCTTCTACATCTACGAGAAATACAACGAAAACGATATAGTATAAACCAACAAAAATTTCAACACAATGGAAAACGCAAAAAACATCATCATCGACCTGCGGCGTTGCAACAACGCCTTCGTCACCAACATCCAAAGCAAGGCCACCGGCGTGACCAAGCGCGTCATCTGCATCCCCGTGGAGGACAACTTCATCGACGAGGCGGGCTACGTTGACCGTAACGGCAACCAAATCCGCACCGCCAAGATGCAGGTCAAGATGTGGCCCGTCAGCGAGGAGTCCAAGCTGCAGTACGACAAGAAACAGGGCTACGACCTCCGCCTCGACATCAGCAAGAATGCCCGCGAAGCCCTCGAACAGCGCGACCCGCAACTCGCCGCCCGCCTGCGCTACAACGACTCGGCCTACGACCGCGAACTCTCCAAACAACTGCTTCCCTACATCGGCCAAGCCTACGACATGCAGTCCACCCAGCTGCCGCCCGAACAAACCGCCACCGTCAGCATGGAACCCGCCGAAGGCGACGACGACCTGCCGTACTAACCCATTCAACCCATTAAACCCATAAGACTATGCCAGCACCCGCCAGAAACATCAACAACAATCTCACCGGCCAAATCATCAGCATCGTCTGCGAGGTCTGGGGCGTTTCACGCCCCGACCTTGTGGGCCGCTGCCGCCGCCGCCCCCTCCCCTGGGCGAGAGAACAACTGTGCGAATACCTGCGTATGTACGCCGGTCACGACTCGGTAAGCTGCGCCGCCATACTCAAGCAGTCGCCACGATCCATCACCGACTACAGCCGACTCTACCCAAGCATCCGCCGTATGTACACACCCTTCCGCGACCGCGACGAGGAAATCAAACGCCGACTGAAAGAATTAGGATGCAAGCCCACGAAAAAATAGTCAGCCACGATGCCGCCCAGCGTTACGAAGCCACGCGGACAGTCCCGACAAAGTACATCAAGGAGGTGGCTCTTCAGGACACCGCCTGGCAGTGGGCCGTGTGGTTCGTCTACAACAACGGCCAGTCCGGCACCCGCTGCCCCTACTGGCCGGAGGAGTGCTTCGTGGGCTCCGAGGTCTGCGTCGAGTGCCCCGGCTGTGAGGCCATCCAAATCGTCACCAAGACCACGGGCCGCGTATATTGCAAAAACAAAAAGGCAGAGGTACTACCCCTGCCCGAATGCTATTTCCTGCCCGAAGGCAAAGACCGCCTGGAGTTCGAGACCAAACCTACACTCCCCGACGAGCTATGCCCGTGGTAGAAAAATTGAAAATTGAAAATTAAAAGATGAACCTATATCAAGCGCAGCCGCTGGCTAAAGAGTGGGAGCGGATAACCCATAAATCGCTATTTGAGCTGATAATGCCGGTGTGGATAGCCAACGGGGAATGCTGGCCCGACCCGGTGAAGATAGACCGATGGTTGGAAACGCCGCAAGGGATGAGCATCTTCGACCGCCTGCGGTTCAAATACGGCCAACGTGCCGTTGAGATAATAGAAACGCTGATAAACGAAATGAAGTATTAAAATGCCAGAAAATAACGACGACAAACTACACTATCAGTTTCCGCTTCAATATCCTCCAGCCTATTGCGCCTAATACGCCTAATATGCCTATTACCCCTGCATACATAAGCGTCTTCTGCCACCAGCGCAGTGGCTTCTCCACCTCAACAGTTTCCGTTTTGGAAACAACCACAGGCTTCTCCACATACTTATACGCCGTGTCCGTCCGAACCAGCCACTTAACGAAACTGATACTGTCGTGCCAATACACCGTGTCGCCTTTCACCTCGATGGTATGCCAGCGGTCAATATATATGCTGTCGTGCAGTTCTCGCACCGTCTGCGTCGTGTCGTGTATATACACCGGCACCTGTTCTATTACCTTGGTAGCCTTGCATCCCACCAGGCCTATTAAGCCCATTAGCCCCATCAAACCCAAAACAAATTTTCTCATCTGTCCTTGAATTTTATTTTCTTGCCGCCATTGGTAGTCAATCTTCCCCATTCGATGGCATTCAAACGGCGTAACCATCCTTTTAAAAATTTCTTCTGCGACGGACGCACGGCAACAATACGGTGGAAAAACAACTCGCGCTCAGCTTTGACCATATCAAAAAACTCTTTATGATTGGTGGCATTCAACGCCGCCAGCGTCTTCGGACCTACAATGCCGTCGGCAGTAACACCAAGCATCCGCTGGGG
>OCTX012270305.1_pt1 | contig 15405 bp, 13 predicted proteins | sample 1539691 | NCBI WGS metagenome assembly OCTX01 (sample SAMN02144231, study PRJEB22623) | gut metagenome | biome: sheep rumen | host: Ovis aries | place: New Zealand | reverse complement strand
TCAATCACTTCGCGGGGAAGCATTGAGGGACCAGCATTAAAGTTGTACTTCTTCATTTGATTGCTTCTAATTTGATTGCTTGTTTATATGATTTATTATTTGGCCGCGAAATTACACATTTTATATGGAATAGCCAAATTATTTGACTTAAATTACATAAAATCTTTGTGCGGGATAACAAATTGTCATCTTGACATGTCAAAACATGAATTTTAGTCTATTTGACAGCTTCAACAATTGTTTTAACACCTTTTATTTTCTCTCCCCTCGATAATTTGAGCACTATGGAAAGTCGCTGTCGCGCTATGGCAACATAGGAATAGCGCTCTTTGACATCAATTCTTCCAATTTCATCGGGCTGAAGTCCACCCTTCTTACATAGGAAACCAACGATATCTCCTTTCGATATCTTATCCTTCTTTCCCTTCCCGATATAGAGTGTCGTCATCTTGGGCAGAGCAGGAGGGGGCAGCTGCTGGGGCAACTCATAAAGGTCCTGGTCACCTTTCACATAACCGGGCACGTTCTCACCGGGACCTAAAATAAAGAATGTTTTCCCCGTTTTGTCCCATCGTGCCGTCCGTCCCACCCGATGCACATAACCGTCTTCTGTCTCCGGAAGATGATAATGGATGATATTCTCGATGTCAGGGATATCCAACCCTCTCGATGCGAGATCGGTGCATACCAAGACATTGGCCGAACCGTTACTGAAACGATAAAGGGCATCTTCCCGTAGCTTCTGGTCGAGTCCTCCATGGAACATGCTAATGGTAAAACCCTGATGCCGGAGGTAGTCAGCGGTGCGTTCCACACTCTCGCGATAGTTCAAGAACACCACACTGCTTTCCTCACCCACCGACCGCAGTAGTTTGCTCACCGTCTCCAGTTTGTCCTTATCCGGACTTTTCACCTTATATATATTGACGCGTGTAGGAACTTGCTCCGTTTCATCGAGGTAACAGATACGTCGTGTCCTTCCCATACGTACGAACTGAGGGATCTCATCCGTTTCCGTAGCAGAGAGCAGGATGCGCCTTTTCACCGAAGGAAGCAAGGAAAGCGCCTTACTCATTTCCTCATGGAAGCCCATGGCCAGACATTTATCAAACTCATCAATGATCAGCCAGGCCACCTGTTCCGTATCGAAGTTACCCTTATTCAGATGATCGTTCAGTCTTCCCGGGGTAGCAAATACCACCTGTGGCATCACCTCTTTGAGCATGCGGTGTTCGTCCATGGTAGGACGACCGCCATACAAGGCCAATGACCGGATGCCCACCTTCATATCCTTCAAGACCGTTGCCGACTGCAATGCCAGTTCTCTTCCCGGCACCAGTATCACAGCCTGCACCTTCGTCGATGTGGTATCCAGACGTTGAACGAGGGGAAGAAGATAAGCCAAGGTTTTACCGCTTCCAGTAGGAGAAAGCACGACAAGATCCTGATCGTTATGCAAGACAGCATCCATCGTGTCCTCTTGCATGGCGTTCAGCTTCTCTATGCCGATTTTATCGAGTATTGCACTTACCTCCATACCGTATTATCCTTCTTCTTCAACCACAGGCATGTGTTCCTTGAGGAAAGCATGGAACATCTGCAACGCTTTATTCGTTGCACGCTCCAGGTTCTTATCACGCCCTTCATCCTCATCCAACTTGAAAGTAACGATCTCATCGGGCGATCCGCAAGCAAGCCAGATGGTTCCCACGGGAATCTCCTTAGTACCACCACCCGGTCCCGCAATACCTGTAGCGGAAATGGCGAAGTCAACATTCAAAGCCTTACATGCACCCAGAACCATTTGACGGGCTACCTCCTCGCAAACGGCCGTTTTCTCTTCAAGTGTCTGATGATCAACAAACAACAGATTTTCCTTGATTTCGTTGACATACGAAACAATACTTCCCTTGAAATAATTGGAAGCACCCGGGGTGGCGATGATTGCCTCGGCTATTCTTCCACCTGTACAACTCTCTGCTGTACCCAATGTCTTACCTCTTTCGTAGAGTAACCTGCTGATTTCCCTACTCAGGATCTTATTCTGGAATTCCATCTTATCGGTATATTATGGTTATAAATCTAAAACTTAAACAAATACGAATCACTGGAAAGTAACCTTACTAAATGCAGGTTTATCAATGGAACAAAATTCCTTGTCAAGATACTTAAAATACCCAGTGATACCAATCATTGCCGCATTATCAGTGGTATAGCTGAACTTAGGAATGTAGATCGTCCACCCAAAGCGTTTGGCATGGTCGTGGAAAGCGTTACGCAATCCGTTGTTCGCCGAGACACCTCCTGCCACGGCCACATGCTTGATGCCCGTCTGTTTCACGGCCATCTTCAGCTTCTTCATGAGGATATCGACGATTGTATATTCCAAACTGGCTGCCAGATCCTCCTTGTGATGCTCTACGAAGTCGGGATCTTCCTTCACCCAGTCACGCAGATTATAGAGAAAACTGGTCTTCAGTCCGCTGAAACTGTAGTCAAGTCCGGGAATATGGGGCTCGGAGAACTGATAAGCATGGGGATTACCCTGACGGGCGAGTCTGTCAATGATCGGTCCTCCTGGGTAGCCCAGTCCCATCACCTTGGAACATTTGTCGATGGCCTCGCCTGCCGCATCATCTATCGTCTGTCCCAGCACCTCCATGTCATTGTAGGCGTTCACCTTCACGATCTGTGAATTTCCACCGCTCACCAACAGACAGAGGAACGGCAGGGGCGGTGCGCTCTGATCATCCTCACTTTCCTTGATGAAATGGGCAAGAACATGCCCCTGTAAGTGATTCACGTCAATCATCGGAATGCCCAGGCTCCTTGCAAAACCCTTAGCGAAGCTCACACCTACCAACAGTGATCCCATCAGACCAGGACCACGGGTAAATGCCACTGCCGATAGCATCTCTTTCTGGATTCCCGCCTGTTTGATAGCCTGATCCACGACAGGTACCACATTCTGCTGATGGGCACGCGATGCCAGTTCGGGTACCACGCCGCCATAGGCCTCATGCACTGCCTGCGAGGCCGTTACATTACTTAACAGTACGTCATCGCGGAGCACAGCGGCAGAAGTGTCGTCACAACTGCTCTCAATGGCCAGGATGTATATATTCTTCTCTTTCACCATTACCTAAGATTCTATTCTAATATGTCAACACTTCTACCCCATGATCCGTCATCAGGAAGGTATGTTCCCACTGTGCACTGGGCTTTTCATCTTCGCTGATCACTTCCCAGCCAAACGGGTCGTCGGCATCAATGAATACACGCCACGTGCCCATATTCACCATCGGCTCAATCGTGAACACCATACCGGGTACGAGCAGCATTCCTGTTCCTTTCTTACCATAATGAACGACATCGGGTTCCTCGTGGAACTGATTGCCGACACCATGACCGCAAAGGTCGCGGACAATGCCATAATGATATCTCTTAGCGTGTTTCTCGATCGCATGACCGATATCACCCACGAAACAATAAGGCTTGGCAGCCTCTGCACCGATTTCCAGACACTCTTTAGCCACTCGCACCAACTGCTCCTTCTCGGGCGTCGTCTTACCAATGATGAACATACGTGAAGCATCGGCATAATAACCGTCCAGACATGTGGTACAATCGACATTGATGATATCTCCTTCCTCAAGGATATCATCCGCCTTGGGAATTCCGTGGCACACCACCTCATTGATGCTGGTGCACACACTCTTGGGGAATCCCTCATAGTTTAACGGTGCGGGAGTGGCACCATGGGCAATCGTGTAATTATAGACGATCTCATCGATCTCCAGCGTACTCATCCCCTGATGAATCTTACCAGCCACCTCGTCTAAAACACCCGTATTCACAATACCGGCCCTACGTATTCCCTCTATCTGCTCAGGAGTCTTGATCAAATCGCGTGAGGGCACTTCCTTCCCTTTTCCTTCCCAGTACATCACCTTTTTATCAAGTTCAGTCAGCGGGACTCCCGGGATTATATGCCATTTTTTCTTTCTCATACCGATCATACTATTTTAGATAATCATAGATTTCATCAGTCCAGTCTTCTCCATTCTTCGGACAGAATGTATGGATACCCAACGACTCTGCTACCGCCACGTTACGCGGACCGTCATCCACAAAGAGGGTTTCATCAGGGTCGATCTGTTCTTGATCGATAACATACCTGAAGAAGCGTTCCGACGGTTTCATCGCCTTTACCCGATAACTCATGTAGAGTGCATCGAAATAGTGTTGAATGGGATTCCCTTTCCCATCGAACTCCTCACTCTCTGCCCAGTCCATCATGAACGGGTTCGTGTTCGAAAGCAGAATCAGTCGGTAACGCTGCTGTTTCAGCTTTTTCAGGGCATCGAGGTTCCGCTGCGGCAAATCCGCACGATAGCCGTGCCACGCATACTGACACTCTCCATACGTCAGCTCCCGTCCCACCATATTACTGAGTTCCTTTCTGAAATCCTCAGCACTGATCTTCCCTTCTTCCAGGTCGCCAAAGATTCCGTTTTGAGTGTAGGGATCCAATTGGCGTTCAGCATCCTTCAGTCCTAACTGAAGGAAACGCCGGAGAGCCTCCTGATGGCTGATGGTAATGATGACACCACCTAAATCGAAAATTATATTCTTAATCATACTTATTTATTCCTCATTGAAAAGATTCAGTTTGTTCTTCCGCGCTTCTTCCAAGGATAGCAGTTTCTCCTGCTCCTTCCCGTAGTCATCACGCATCTGTTTGTAGCGCTCCTTCAGCTCTTGCTCCAGCTTAGGTTCCTCCTCCTTATTTAGCAACCTTGCTGCCAATAGCGCATTCTGCGAAGCATCTTTTAGCCACACAACCGGTCCACCATAGACGGGAGCGATCTTCAGGGCTACATGTAGCTGACTTGTTGTTGCCCCTCCAATCATGATCGGGATGTTCAGTCCTGCCTTCTGTAACTCATTGGCAACGTTCACCATCTCCTCTAAACTGGGGGTGATCAGACCGCTAAGACCGATGAGATCGACCTTTTCTTCCTTGGCCTTCTTGACAATCTGCTCAGCGGGTACCATCACACCCATATCGATGACCTCATAGTTGTTACAAGACATCACCACCGCTACGATATTCTTCCCGATGTCATGTACATCCCCCTTGACAGTAGCCAACAATACCTTCCCTGCCTTGGCGGATGATCCTTCCGTCTTCTCCGCCTCGATCACAGGCTGAAGGATCGCCACCGCTTTTTTCATGGTACGAGCCGTTTTAACCACTTGCGGCAGAAACATCTTTCCTGAACCGAACAACTCACCCACAGTATTCATGCCCGTCATCAATGGTTTCTCAATGATATCCACAGCACGGGGGTAATTATTCAGTGCCTCGGCCAGATCCTCTTCGAGGTAATCAGGAATTCCCTTAATCAGAGCATGTGCCAGTCTTTCCTCGACAGAGGTATTCCTCCAGGAGGCCTCGGACTGTGCTTTCTGTCCTTCTTTCTTTCCATCGGCAACCATTTCCTGCTGCGACTCCTTTAGGGAGTCAGCCAAGGCGATGAGTGTTTCAGCTGCCCCTTGTCGTCGGTTGAGCACCACATCCTCTATTACCTCAAGCTGTTCCGTGGGAATATCATCGTAAGTTACTTTTGTAGCAGGGTTTACGATACCAAAGTCCATACCCTGTTGAATGGCATGATAGAGGAACACCGCATGCAGAGCCTCGCGGATATAGTTATTCCCACGGAATGAGAAACTCAGGTTACTCACACCGCCACTGACATGAGCACCCGGCAGATTCCTCCTGATCCATCCTGTCGCCTTGATGAAATCCACGGCGTAATTGTCATGTTCCTCCATGCCCGTGGCTATGGCAAGCACATTCGGGTCGAATATGATGTCAAGAGGATTCATTCCTACCCGTTCAGTAAGAATATGGTAGGCACGTTCAGCAATTTCAATGCGACGCTCAAAACTTGTGGCTTGTCCCTGCTCATCGAAGCACATCACCACCACGGCGGCACCATAGCGCATCACGTCTTTTGCATGAGCCACGAACACTTCCTCCCCTTCTTTCAGGGATATGCTATTCACGATACACTTTCCTTGCACACATTTCAGTCCGGCGGTAATCACCTCCCATTTGCTGGAATCGATCATCACGGGAACCTTCGCGATATCAGGCTCTGCTGCAATGAGATTAAGGAAATGAGCCATCTCTTTCTGTGCATTCAGCAGCCCGTCATCCATATTGATATCGATGACCATTGCCCCGTCCTCTACCTGTTTCCGTGCAATCGTCATCGCTTCCTCGTATTGCTTCTCCTTGATCAGCCGGAGGAACTTACGGCTTCCTGCCACATTACAACGTTCTCCCACATTAGTAAAAGAAGCTGTGGGTGTAGCATGATCAGACAGGGCACGGTCAGTAGTGTTGGACACGATTTTCAGTACCTCTAACCCCGATAGCCACATGCTCTCCGATGCTTTTACAGGAACGTGGGGTTTCTTACCTTCCGCCATCTGTGCGTAACGTCCGATGAATTCGTCATCGGTTCCACAGCATCCACCTAAGATATTGACGAGTCCTTCCTCGATGAATTCGGCGATTTGCGGTGACATACTGTCAACGGTCTCATCATACAGTCCCATCGAGTTCGGCAATCCAGCATTGGGATAGGCACTAATATAATAAGGTGCTTTCTGTGCCAGTTCCTTCAGATACGGTTTCATCTGTCGCGCCCCAAAGGAGCAGTTCAGTCCTACCGAAAAGATCGGATAGGAGGACACACTAGCTAAGAAAGCCTCTAAGGTCTGTCCACTGAGGGTACGTCCTGCCAAGTCACTCACAGTCACTGAGAGCATAATGGGCAGCTGAACCCGATGCTTCTCCATCATCCTCAGGGAGGCATTAATAGCTACTTTCGCGTTCAGTGTATCAAAGATTGTCTCTATCAGGATGATATCGATGCCTCCTTCGATCATCGCATCGATCTGCTCACAATAAGCAACATACAGTTCATCATAAGTAAGCTCGCGTGCAGCGGGATTACTCACATCAGAGCTCATCGAACATGTCTTGTTTGTGGGTCCAACACTACCGCAAACAAAGCGCGGTTTCATCGGGTTGGAGAAAGCATCAGCAGCTCTTCTGGCTATACGAGCTCCCTCCAAGGCCATTCGTCGGGCATTGCTTTCCATGTGGTAGTCCGCCTGACTGATCTTCTGACTGCTAAACGTATTCGTGGTGATCAAGTCAGCACCGGCCCTGAGATACTTCCGGTGGATATCCTCGATGACATCTGGACGGGTGATGTTCAGCACATCATTATTTCCTTTCATCTGAAACAAACCGTCCTCACCATCCATATGGCATTCGATACCGTTCCCCCAGAAGTCTTTCTCTTGGAGTCCATAGGTTTGTATCATCGTTCCCATGGCTCCATCAAGAATCATTATCCTCTCTTGAACAATCTTATCTATCCCCATGATTTAGAACCTTTTAAAAGCCCGATCCATCTCACGTTTATCTTCCTTTTCCTTCAAGGTAGCCCGTTTGTCATATTGCTTCTTACCACGGCACAGGGCGATATCCATTTTCGCCCGTCCTTTCGCATCGATGAACACCAGAGTAGGAACGATGGTAAATCCTGGCTGTTTCGTGGCCTCCTGCAGGTGATGAATCTCACGTTTAGTAAGCAGCAGTTTCCTGTCACGCTTACTCTCGTGGTTGTTATACGACCCATAAAAATACGGACTGATATTCATTCCTTTTACCCAGATCTCGCCATTCACAATATAGCAGTAAGTATCCACCAATGAGGCTTTCCCCATGCGGATACTCTTAATTTCTGTTCCCGTGAGTACGATACCTGCCGTGTAAGTTTCCACGAAGAAATACTCGAATGAGGCTTTCTTGTTCTTCACATTCACAGGACTCTTTTTTCTGAGCAACTCTTCCTCTTTGTTCATGTCTGCATGTATATTATTCAAGTATCGTGGCGAATCGGTCAAGATGGTCATCCACATACTGTGCTACCGTCTCTGTCCAATGCTCCTCGTTTTCTACGAACTCATCGTCGTAATTGTCAAATTCAGGGAACTGTTCAAACAGTGCCATGAACTCCTCATCAGTGCAATCCTTCTCGATGGTCTCATGATTCTTCCTATACAAGTCTTTCACTGAATACACAAGTTTAGATAGGTCGCGCAGGCCCCAAAGCTTCACAGCCTTTGCGAAGGGATTCTGAAAGAAGAAAGGCCCGTAACCATTATGGATGAGTTGTACGAACCCGCCATCCATTACCTCATCACGTAAAATCTGGTACGCCAGCAGTGTCACCTGATCACTGTTCAACAACGACAGTGTCTCTGTCGTCAGTTCTCCGATGGAATCGTAGATGGCATCGGTGAACACCTGGATAAAGGCATCCATCCCCCCTTCGGCTGCTTTTCGCAGAGCCGCATCCTTCACAATGATCTCCTTCATACAATCCTATATCTTAGCCAGTGCCTGTTTGATGTCGTCGAGAATATCCTCCACGTCCTCTATACCCACAGAAAGACGGATCAGATCTGGGGCCACTCCTGCCTCGCGGAGTTGATCATCACTGAGCTGACGGTGAGTATGACTAGCAGGATGGAGCACACAGGTACGGGCATCGGCCACATGGGTCACAATATTAATCATCTCCAGCGAGTCCATCCATTTGATGGCGGTCTCACGGTCACCTTTCAATCCAAAGGCAATCACACCACAAGAACCGTTAGGAAGATATTTCTGTCCCCGCTCAAAGTTCGCATCATCCTTCAGTCCGCAGTAATGCACCCATGCTACCTTCTGGTTGTCATGGAGGAATTCTGCCACACGCTGTGCATTCTTACAGTGCTGTGCCATCCTCAGATGGAGTGTCTGAAGACCCATGTTCAGCAGGAACGAATTCTGTGGAGCAGGAATGGAACCGAGGTCACGCATCAGCTGTGCAACGAGTTTTGTGGAATACCCCATTTTACCGAACGCTTTTACATACGTCAATCCGTGGTACGAATCATCCGGAGTGCACAGACCAGGGAATTTCTCCGCATGTGCCATCCAGTCGAAGTTACCGCTGTCAACCACAGCACCCCCCACCTGGGTGGCCAAACCATCCATATACTTCGTGGTGGAGTGGGTCACAATGTCTGCACCCCACTCGAAGGGACGGCAGTTGATGGGGGTGGCAAAGGTATTGTCAACAATCAGGGGCACTCCTTTCTTGTGGGCAATCTTCGCAAACTTCTCAATATCCAGCACTGCACAGCCAGGGTTCGAGATGGTCTCACCGAACAATGCCTTGGTGTTAGGACGGAAGGCAGCTTGAATCTCTTCCTCAGGAGCATCAGGGGATACGAACGTGCATTCAATACCCAACTTCTTCAATGTCACTCCGAAGAGGTTGAACGTACCACCATAGATCTCGTTAGAGGTCACGATATGATCACCGGCCTCGCAGATGTTAAACACAGCATAGAAGTTCGCAGCCTGTCCGCTACTGGTGAGCACACAGCCCACGCCACCTTCCAGCGCTGCAATCTTAGCTGCAACCGCATCATTCGTAGGGTTCTGTAAACGCGTGTAGAAATAGCCGTCTTTCTTCAGATCGAAGAGTTGTGCCATTTCATCGGAGTCATCGTATTTAAAGGTCGTACTCTGAATGATGGGTAACTCTATGGGTTCTCCATTCTTCGCCTTGTATCCTGCCTGCACACACCGTGAGGCGATTCTCAATTTCTTGTCCATTCGTGTCACGTTTAAATTTCCGGCAAAGGTACAAATAAGCGCGCGAAATACAAAATAAAAGGTCACATTTCTTTGTGCCAGTGAAGAATAAGACAGTTTTTGCGGATGTCGTTACCAAGGATTTCTTTCCCCTGGTTCGTGAACCCATGCCAGCTAATTCCAAATATAGATGAAGGTACTGATCAGTTGCGCAGCAAAGACATACACGACCCAAAGTGGAAGCACGTATCGGATACCAACCATCATCGCATCAAATGCCTGCTGCCATGAGGTAAACCGTCCACTCAAGGAACCGAACACCAGCGACAGGATCATGACGACAAAGGCAATGATGGGAATAAGAGCCCTGGCAAAACTACTGGGGAACAAGTTGCCCGTAGCACTGAGCAATACGGCATGGGGAGTACAAGTGAGATAGACGATCACTGCTATGGCAATGAGAAGGATGATAGCAGTAATAACCATTGCAAAACGCTTGCGATAAGGAATAGTCTTCAGATGAAGAACATCATGAACCGTCTCGTATAACCCACTGACATACAATAATCCACCAGCGATAGAGAGAAGGATCATACACGTTAGGAACGGAGTGGCAATGTTTTCCGCATAGCGTCCCATAAACCACCGGATACCCTCACTGCTGAGCAATGAGCGCACTGTGGTCTGGGGTGCCGCGGAGCTAATGATCCACGACACGAGTATAAGCAGGATCTGCAGTATCGCCAACCCTGCCGTAAGCCATGCCCAAAACCTACTCTTCATCGGGAAGGAGGTTATCAATATCGATGATCCGGAGTTCCAAGGCACGTACCACCAGACGTGTGGCGTTAATGCCTACACCACCGTTTCCGTTGGGAAACAGTTTCTGGATCAGTTCGTTCTGTCGTTTCTCGAGACTTTTCACGCCAAAGGGCATGCCACGCAGGTTGGTGATCTGCTCTTTCGTGTAGCCTAAGGCCAGATGGCGGAGGAACCGCTCATCGTACTCGTCAATCTCATAGTCAACGATCGCCTCCTGCTTAGCCAGCTGACTGCCCACGCTGCGTTTGAAGCGTTCGAGGATCTTCTCAAGAATTGGCTGGTTGAATACCATCTTCTTTCCAGACATCACACTGACAACATCGCCACGTGTGAGAAGTTCACCACTTTTCAGGCAGATACCGTCGCAACCGGCATCAAGCACATCCACCCACAGCTTCTCATTGAGGATTTCACCCGTAAAGATCAGCACCTTCACGTCTGGATAAGCCTCCTTGGTATGACGACAGATTTCCACCCCTACAGTGGTGGAGCCACCAAGACCCAAATCGAGCAACACCAAGTCGGGCTTGTTCTGCTTAATCAACCGCCAGAAAGCCGGTTCGTTCTCTGCCGTTCCGATAATCTCCGCCTCAGGGATCTCATTACGGAAAATACCTTCTGTGCCTTTCAGTTCAAGTGGCACATCTTCTACGATAATTACTTTGAAGTTATTCATGACTGTAATAGTTATTGATGAGAACTGCAGACAGGATGAGCCTTTGCCAATGTGACATGCAGCAAGGTACTGCCATCACCAACAGGCTCCGCCGAAATCCCACAGCCTCTCAGGTTCGTCGCACCACCATTGTCACGAGCGATCTGCCTACAGATGAGGAACGGTACGTTCTGCATCGAAGGAACGAACAACTCACGGAAGGGCATGTGCGGCATACTGATATGGTATATGATATATTGATTGTCTTTTCCCGAGAGTGTCATGGAAAGATTCTTCTCCCCACTCTGCTTCTGAATGATTTCAAAAAGATAGCGGAGCATGAAGGGATCACCAGACAAGCAGGCACCGTAAAGTTCCACAGGTACGCATTCCTGCCGATGACTGTCGAGCTGGCGCATAGCCTGTGCTGAGAGAAGGGTGTGCAGTTCCTTGTAATAAGACACCAGTTCGTCGATAGCCAACAGATGAGTATCCGTACCATCTATCAACTGATGGATGCGCGAGGGGTAATACATCGTCTCGTGCTTTAAGGTACTCAGACAGTTGTCGAGCACGTTGTTACTGATATAGAGCTTCTGGTTCTCGTACTCCGCACGTCGAAGCTCATCCTCAGAAAGCTCGATGCCGAGGTGTTGACTTTGATTGAAGGCCACACTGTCCTGAAGGGCACCCTGAATCTGTTTCACCACCGAGAGGAGGTTTGACGGCCATTTGGCATTTCCTGTGGTCATGATTTCGTTGAGACGTTCCAGTTTCTGTTCGTCACCAGCCTCACTTAACAGCATCTGGTTGATCTGATCCACCTGCTCCAAACAGTAACGATACTGGATGAGATGACGATAATACAGGAAATAATAAGCCACAAGGATGGCGATGAGCAGGAGGATTAGGAGAGCCATGGCTATCTGCTTGTTCGACTCTGATCGCTGCATCACCCTCACATACGACTCCAGACGGTTGTCGGCAGACTTCTCCTTATACAACTGCGTGTAGGCTTTGTTGTTGTATTGATACAGCTGCCAGTCATGTAAGGCCAAAGCCGCCACGGATATCTCGTTCCTGAGGAATACAATCATATCATAGTCAGTGTGCAGATGCCGATGGAACCAGTTGATTTCGGTTGGCTCTGTTGAGGTGAGGTCGAGCATCATCAGGTAATCGGTCTCTTCGGGATACTCCTGACGGTGAGCAAGATTCAGGTAGGCAATGGCACTATCGGCAAAGGCTATGCTGCGCGAATACTCCTTTCTCAGGTTATTGGCATACACACTATCGGTGAATGTCTCTGCCTTCTTCATCATTGACGGGGCGGCAACAGACGGGAGAGAGGACAGGCACAGCAACGGGAGTAACAGACGGAGGATACCTTTAGGTAAGCGGAAAGAAAATCTGCTTCCCTTGCCTATCTTACTCTCTGCCTGGATAGAACAAACACTGAATATCTGACTAACCTTTCGATATTTCTCGATGATGCCCTTGCAATTCAGTAGCCCAAAGCCATGACCACCAGAAATCTTATGTTTGAAGATATCTGCCAGTTCCTGTTCATCCATGCCCTTACCCGTATCGGTGATGGCGATCTCCACAGCGTCTTCGTAATCTATACTCTCGATGGTGACGGTTCCTCCCTGGGGAGTAAACTTCCGGGCATTGTCAGCCAAGGTGTTGATCATAAAAAGCGTAAGGGTCTTGTCTGCTTTCACCACATCCTTCGAAGGATTGACAATAAGGTTCACACCTTTCAGTTGGAACGACATCCTCCCTTTTGACACGATATCCAACAGGTCCTGCACCCTGAAGCTCTCAATGTGAAGAGACAACTGTCCTTGCTGTAACTGTATCCACTGCGTGAGTACCTCATTATATTGGTGGATGGTCTCCGATAGTTCAGCTACATAGTCGTATCGATGCTGACGGGTGGCCTCATCCTCATGGACGTTCTTCAGTTTATTTACCTCATGAATCATCCGGTCGATCAGCGGGGTGATACTGTTCACGAGGAAGATCTTTGCACGATTCTCCACATACCGCCGTTTGTTGGAACTGAGATGGATTTCATTCAAAGCCTTGGCCTCATCAATCTCCTCAAAGCGATCTCGTAACCTACTAACATGAAGCTCATTGTTGGATTTCCATTCTTTCAATGGTTCAAGTAAGGCATTCAGGGATGAAGTATTGTCTTTCCTCCTTCTCAGGTAATCGAAGAGAAGCATGGAGAACACCATCAAGATGATCATCACCACAACAGCAATCAACATCGCATTGATCTGTCGTACCGAATGATCCAGCTGCTCGGCACGCGCTTCCAACAACCGGTCCTGACGGGTACTATCTTGCATGTCGAGATAGCGGTTGCGGTGGATATTGCTTTTCTCAATACTGTCGATGGCAGCATAAGTCATTGACAGACGTTCATGGATACTGGCCACCAGATCAGGAGCCTGATTGACAGCACTGTCTGAATGAAGAGCCTGGTCCAGATAGTATCCTGCAGCATTATAGTCACCTAAGGCCCAATAACAGGAAGCTAATGTTCGGAAGGAACCAGCTACCTGATACACATCGCCATATTGGGTGAAGAGCATGTGCGAACGTTCTGCGAGGGAACCAGCCAAAAGAGAATCGGGAAGGTGGTCGGGGTTGATGATCTTCATGGCCGTGAAGTTCTCATCAATAAGTTTCTGACGGGTATCAGGATCGAAAAGATGCTCACTGAGTGCTTGTAAGGAGTTGGCCTCCCAATAGGTGGAGCCGCAATGGTTAGCCAGAAGATAGCATTTCATCAGGTAGTCCCACTCCTGTTGGTTTACTTCCTCCTTCGTACCCTGAGTGATGATGCCACCAGCACCAATCTGGTAGAGATAGTTCAAATACTGGGCTGTGTCTTTCTCGAGCTCGTCATCGTTCTCTATAGCCTGCAACGACTCTATGGACGAACGTTCAAGACCTATATAATAATAATAGGTGGAGGCAACAATAGCAAGCTCGCTGCGAGCGTAGATCATTCGTCGTTGCATTCGAGGGGAAAGACTCCCCTTCTCCTCCTCTATTCTACGTAAAGAACGGCGTGCCTTCTCATAGTATTCGTAAAAGTCCTTATTGCGAGACACGCGCTGACATAAACGCATCAGCTGGACATCAGCCACCAGGATCTCAATTTGGTTATCCGTCACGTTCTGCACACTGTCCAACTGACGGAAGGCATCCTGATACTGCATGCGCGCCAAACTGACAAATGCCATGTTGTTCAAAGCCTCCGCTTTCCCGTCATCGTAATGCTCTGAACAAGAAAACGCCAACTGAGCATAATACCATGTGGAGTCAAGATTCTGATAATGGAACGCATAGGACTTGTCATTCAGCTGATCCACCTCGGGATGATGTGAGGGGGAACATGCTGAAAAACACAAAAGGCCCAATAGGAAAATGCCTATTGAGCCTTTCGGAAAATAATATTTAAGCGCGAGCCTTAGCAACGTAACCAAGAGCCTCCTTGCACTTGTCGGTTACATACTGCCAGTCACCTGCGGCCACCTTGTCTTTCGGGAAGAGCTTTGAGCCCATACCCACACAATAGACACCCGCCTTGAACCATGACTTCAGGTTCTCCTCCTCGGGAGCAACACCACCTGTCACCATGATCTTCGACCAAGGCATCGGGGCCTTCAGACCTTTTACCATGTTAGGACCCACTACATCACCGGGGAAAACTTTGGTGAGGTCGCATCCCAACTCCTGAGCCTTACCGATCTCGCTGACGGTCATACAACCTGGACAGTACGGAACGAGACGACGGTTGCAAACTGGAGCGATGTCGGGATTGAACAACGGACCTACCACGAAACAAGCACCCAGCTGGATATACATAGCAGCCGTGGGAGCATCCACCACAGAACCAATACCCAAGGCGAGCTCAGGGCACTCCTTATCGGCCCACTTCACTAACTCACCAAATACCTCCTGAGCGAAGTCGCCACGGTTAGTAAACTCAAATGCACGAACACCTCCTTCATAGCAGGCCTTCACCACATTCTTACAGATCTCCAGATCCTTGTTGTAGAAAACAGGAACCATACCCGTATCGCCGATTTTCTTCAGGACGGCTATCTTATCAAATTTTGCCATAATCTTTATTCGATGTTTCGGTATTACGATCATTCAAATTATC
>OCTX012260774.1_pt1 | contig 15411 bp, 13 predicted proteins | sample 1539691 | NCBI WGS metagenome assembly OCTX01 (sample SAMN02144231, study PRJEB22623) | gut metagenome | biome: sheep rumen | host: Ovis aries | place: New Zealand | reverse complement strand
CGACGAACTGCCCCAGCTCTTCAACATCCTGAAAGGCGACATGTCGGTAGTCGGCAATCGTCCTTTGCCCTTGTATGAGGCAGAAAAGCTTACTGTAGATGCCAGCATCGACCGTTTTATGGCACCAGCCGGTCTGACAGGTCTTTGGCAAGTAGAGGAGCGTGGTAAGGGAGGCATGATGTCAGCTGAAGAGCGTAAACAGCTCGACATTACTTACGGACAGACCTATAATTTCGCTTTGGATATGAAGATCATCTTCCGCACGCTGACCGCATTTATCCAGAAAGAGAACGTTTAACAAGAAATTCAAAGAAGTCACAATCATGAACAGGTTCAGACGACTTTTGCTGATGATAGTAGCCACAGGATTAAGTGCTACCGCTTTCGCCCAATTCGACGAGAGTGGTATTTCCGCAGGTTTCTTTGACTCAAGCAATGAGAAAGACATCAATTTCTCGGAGTTCCACCTGCCCCCTTTGGCAGTCTTATTTGAGAATGCAAAGTCAACACCACAGATCATGACATTGGAAAAGGCGCGACTATTGGCTGAGGCAGAAGTTGCAAAGCAGAAAAGGCACATTTTTTCTTATGTGACGGGGCACGCAAGCTATAGCTATGGTAAGACGGATATGTGGGGAAACAACACCTCTTCATACGGTCCGATGGTCTATCAGTTCCAAGGCAATGTACAAAGTTATTGGAACTTTGGTGTAAATCTCGCTGTACCCGTAGAAGATATTCTTGACCTGAAAGCGGCAGTCAAACGCAAGAGGATGGAAGTTGACCAGGCTGCACTTGCAAAAGACATCGCCTATGACGAACTCAAATTACAGATTGCATCATTGTACGTAAAGATTACGAACAATTTAGTAACACTAAAAACGCTCGGAGAGGCTGCAGCAACCTTGCAAGGTGCTGGTGCCTTGAATCGCGAGGATTTCGAGAACGGCAATATGACCATTGAAGCATTTGCAGGAACCAAATTGCATGAAAGTGGCCAGGTAACAGCTTACCAGAATATGCAAACCCAGATTACGACAGACATATTAACATTAGAAATCCTAACACATACACCGATTATTACGAATTCCACTACAGAAATCACCCTTGACACCGTTGTTAAGAAGACTGATAAGGAAGTCGCGAAAGAGCAAAAAGCAGTCAAAAAACGTGTTAAAAAAACGACAAAAGAAGCTGAGAAGAGAGAGAAGGCCTTAGAAAAAGCAGAGCGTAAGGCAGAAAAAGCCGCAGCAAAAGCCCTCAAACGAAACAAATAACCTAAAATTGTCAGATATGGATTTATTCAGATATATTGTCAGGTTTTTATATAAAATTCGGTGGTATCTCGTCATCCTACCACTTATAGCCCTCATCGTAGCATGGTTTATGACCCGTAACATGGAGCGTATTTATGATACCAATACAACCATCTATACAGGTATGATTACGGGATACAATATTGAAGGCGGAACAGGTTCCGCTGGCGGAAATCCCCAGGCCAACATGACCAACCTGATGTTGTTAATCACCACAGATGCAACCATTCACGAGGTCGCGCTTCGTTTGTTTGCCCGTTGTATGATGTATGGTAATTCTAACAAAGACAACAACTATATTTCAGCAGAGCATTTCCGTCAACTCAACAATAGTGTACCGACTGAAGTTAAGGCATTGATTAACCATAATAGTGAAAATGCGACATATGCGAACTTGAAAGCTTACGAAAAGCCGTCTGCAGATAACTTTATCTTCGGATTATTAAATTATCACCCTTATTTCGGCATCAGTAGTATCACATCACGTTTAAAGGTTGTACAGCTCCAAAGAAGTGATATTATCGACATAGGCTATTCTGCTAACGACGCAGGAATTGCTTATAATACAATAGACATTCTGAATGAGGTCTTTGCCCGCCAATATGCCCAGTTGCGTTATGGGGAGACCAACAATGTCATCAAATTCTTCGAGCGAGAGGTTGCCCGTCTATACCGCATCCTGACGAATGCAGAAGATGATTTGATACGCTACAATATAGAGAAACGCATCATTAACTATGGTGAGCAGACCAAAGTATTGGCGGGCATGGATGCGGCACAGCAAAATGCCGAGAATGATCGATATATGAGGCAGACAACTACACGTGCCCTGATGGATTACCTGGAACGCCAGTTAGGTGATCGTGCCAAGATTATTAGGGCCAATAAACAATTTACGAATCAGGTGACAGATATTTCCCGCATCCAGTCACGTATTTCCAACCTTAAACTGATGAGTAGCGAAGCAGGTAGTGGTATAGAAGCTCAACAGGAATTGGCAAAAGCAGAGCGGATGCTTCAAAGTGCTACCGCTAATGTAAAAGGGCTCGTCAAGGACATTGAAGCAGGCTCCTATAGCACAGATACGGGTGTTCAAGCCAACGATATGATTGGTAGATGGTTAGAGCAAGTCTTATTGCTGGAAAAGACCAAAGCAGAAGTCGGAGCACAAAATAAGATGCGTGACGAACTGGATCGCCAGATTCTCTATTATGCACCGATTGGAGCTACCATCGCTCGTAAAGACCGCCATATATCCTTTATTGAGGGGAACTATATGTCAATGCTAAGTGCATTAAATGCCGCCCGTCTCCGTCAAAAGAACTTGCAGATGACAACAGCCACGCTTCGTGTGTTGAATCCGCCCATGTTCCCGATGAACGCCCAACCAACAAATCGCATCATGATTCTATTGGGAGCTTTTATGTTGACGTTTGCATTAACGGCCATGTACTTCTTTATCGTCGAATTGTTGGATCGTACCCTTCGAGATCGTATGCGTTCAGAGCGTATTACCAAGATTCCGGTCATGGGTTGTTTCCCGAAAGAAAGCACGTTGCGCTACCGCCGTTTCAACAAAACCATTGCCGATATGGCAATGCGCCAACTCAGTAAGGCTTTACTTCCCAACTTCAAGGATGGGCAACAGAATGTATTGAATCTGCTTTCTACAGATGCCGCCAACGGAAAAAGCTATATTGCTCAGGAATTGGAGAATTATTGGATATCCATCGGATTGCAAGTACGTCGTTTGACCTACGATGAAGACTTTTTGGCAGAAGACAGTCGTTTTATCATGGCAAAGGACATCAAGGATATCTGTCCAGACCTACTACCCAATGAAATCGCCATTGTGGAGTATCCTAACTTGGACGACCATTCGATTCCACCTGCTCTGTTAAATTTGGGAACCATCAATCTGATGGTGACACGTGCGAACCGCACCTGGAAGGATGTGGATCAGAAAGCCCTGAAAGAGTTGGAGTCTCAGTTGGAAAACAAAAACTCCCTCTTCATGTACTTGACTGAGTGTCAGCGCTATGCAGTAGAAGAATTCGTAGGCCAGTTGCCACCATACACGAAGTTCAACAACTTTGTATATCGCATGTCACAGATGGGTCTGACAGCTGTTGAAAATAGTCATGCTAAATAATGGTCAACAAAGTCTATTCAAGCAGGATATCCGAATACACCCATGAAAACGGAGGAAGAGTATTATTGCTCTTTCTCCTCTTTTTGCTCAGTTTGTACTCATTTAAGAATTCAGGAATCAGTGGCATGGCAATGGTACTGGCTGTTCCAGTATCAATCTTAGCAGTCTATTTAGCATTCAGTTACAGGATGTTTACTTTCTGGTTGCTCTTTATCATTAACTATTTTGTTATGTTCCTTTCCAAAGAGGGGAAAATGCCTCTTCCTGCCTCTTTACCCAATGAATTGCTTGAACTGGTATTAATTGCCATCGCGATTATAGACTTACGAGAAACAAATTTTGAAAACTTAGCCAACCTCATGATCATTGCCGTATTAGGTTGGTGTGCTTTTTGTATCATTGAGGTTTTTAATGATACTTGCGGCTTAGGCATGAATGTCAATGCTTGGTTCTCAGGTATTCGATTGATGGCCTTTCAGTTACTATACGCAGTAATCGTCTTTGCCTTATATATAAACACCCCTCAACGGATATATCAGCTGTATAAAGCATGGGCTTTCTGTGCACTATTTGCCGTTTTCTGGTGCTGGAAACAGATAAAATTTGGTTGGGATGCTGCAGAAATGAATTGGCTCTATGCTCAGGATCATGCCAGACAACACATTGTTAATGGCATCACCAGATATTTTGGAACCTTTACAGATGCTGCCAATTTTGGTATTCATATGGCATGTGCATCTGTCTCATTCTTTATCATAGCGATTACCAACAAAGTCAGAAAGCATAAATTATTCTTTGGAATAGTTGGGTTATTAACAACTTGGGCTATGTTCCAATCGGGAACCCGTACCGCTATTTTCTGTATGATGGCAGGCTTTATGGTATTCTTAGTATTATCAAGATCTGTAAAAATAATTGTACCTGTTTCTATCGTATTTGGCTTATTCTTAGGGATGCTGATTTTTACAGATATTGGTCAAGGCAACAACCAAATCCGACGTATGAGATCTGCATTTAACCCAGAAGATGCATCCGCAAATGTCCGTGAAATCAACAAAGCCGCCATCGCGAAATACATGAAAGATGCGCCTTGGGGTATCGGTATCGGTATCTTTGAGAAAAATATTCCAGCTTGGAACAAGTTCAAAATTGTATCTCAAATCCCTCCAGACTCCGAATACGTTTTTATTTGGGTTAGAACAGGTTGGATAGGAGTATCATGGTTTGCGATTTGCAATCTTATGATTCTAATGGCGGGATGCTCAACTGTATTCTTTAAGATCAAGAACCGTTCCTTAATGGGCATTGGAGCAGCTTGGTGTGCATCGTTTACTGCACTTCATTTAGGCGGATATGCCAATCAGATCCTGATGCAGTTCCCCAATATCGTAATCTTCTACGGTGGAATGTCAACCGTATTCCTTCTGCCTAAAATAGAAAAAGAATTTGAGGAACTTGAAGCAAAAGAATTAGCAGAAGAAGCAGAAAAGAAACGTATAAAATTAGAAAAGAAACTTGCAAAACGCGTGTAATTTATCTATCATCACGATCAATTACAATGGGTTGAAAGACACCTGTGAATTAATTGATTCTATCCCCTTCAACAATAACCTGGAGGTGATAGTGGTAGATAATGCCTCCGAAAAAGATGAAGCAAGCGTCATTTCTGAGAAATACCCACAAGTCAAAGTGATCAAGAGTCCACAAAACTTAGGTTTTGCAGGCGGCAATAATTTAGGTATAAAGGCATCAAAAGGAAAGTACATCTTGTTGATCAATAACGACACCTATTTCAAAGAATACAATATAGATGCTCTTTTTAAACGCTTAGAGGATTCTGATAAGATTGGAATAGTCTGCCCAAAGCTAAGATTTTCTTGGGGTCATCATCCGATTCAGTTTGCAGGCTACACCCCACTCTCAAAGATCACTGTCAGAAACCAAGCAATTGGCTTTGATGAAGAAGACCATGGTCAATATGATACAGCACACCCTACCCCTTATGCTCATGGTGCTGCGATGCTAATCAAACGTGAAGCACTCGAAAAAGTGGGACTGATGCCAGAATGTTACTTCCTCTATTATGAGGAATTGGACTGGTCGATGATGTTTACCCGAGCAGGTTTTGAGATATGGTACGATCCAGCCTGTACGGTTTATCATAAAGAAAGTCAGGCAACAGGGCAGAATAGTCCACTACGTACTTACTACATCGTTCGCAACCGGCTTCTGCTGGTAAAACGAAACTGGCGTGGAGTTACCAAATACCTGACTTATGTCTATCTGTTAGGAGTTGTGGGCGTGCGAGACATCCTTAAATATGCCCTGTCAGGCAAATGGGAGTTTCTTAAAGCAACCACAAATGGTTTACGTGATTTCTATAATAATCACTTTAATTAATTAGGATTATGGATTTATGGCTGTTATTATTTATATTTGATGGGATTCTGTTCGTTATCATAGCAGGCACCGTATTATACTTAGGTGTCTTTGCTGTGGCAGCCCTGTTCCACAGCAAACCAGACATACCCAAGGCTAAGAAACTCAACCGATTTGTGATATTGATTCCCGCTTACAAGCAGGACAATGTTATAGAACAGACGGTTCTGTCTGTTTTAAGTCAGGCATATCCGCAACGAATGTTCGATGTTACCGTCATTTCGGATCATCAGAATGAGATTACCAATATGCGGTTAGCCCAGTATCCTATAACCCTACTGACTCCAGACTTTGAGGAGAGTACCAAAGCGAAGTCACTCCAATATGCCATTTTAAATCTTCCAGAATTCAAGATCTATGATGCCGTTGTCATTTTGGATGGAGACAACATCATTGATCAGGATTTTTTAGACCAAGTCAACAATGCTTTTGAGATTGCAGCGACTAAAGCCATACAGACACACCGTATCTCCAAAAACAGGGATACAGCTGCAGCCCGGATGGATGCTATCTTCGAGGAAATCAACAACGCCATCTTCCGCAGAGGCCATATCAGTTTTGGATTGTCTGCCGCTTTAGCAGGTTCTGGAACAGTTTTTGACTTCAACTGGTATAAAACCAATGTCATGCGTGCCAGAACATCTGGTGAAGATAAGGAACTGGAGGCTCTATTGATGCGCCAAGACATCTTTGTCGATTACTTTGACGACATCTATGTATATGGCGAGAAGAAACGAACCACCTCAAAACTGAATGAGCAACGAGGGCGTTGGGCCACCCAGCAGTTCGCCAACCTGTTTAAGAATATCAAATATTTACCAGGAGCTATCTTAAGAAAACAATATAATTTAGCAGATAAACTAATCCAATGGATGCTTGTGCCAAGAACCAACATGATAGGCATCATTATGATCATGAGCCTTGTATTGCCGTTTATTTACTTAACAATGGCCATTAAATGGTGGATATTAGGTTCCTTAGCTTTATTCATCTTTGCATTGGCAACGCCCGATTATTTGGTGGATGAGATGTGGGACAAGACCTTCCTTCGCTCACCGTTTGTCAGTTTATGGAAAATGTTCAACTTTAAACTTCACAAAAAGTCATGATTTGGACAATCTTACATGTCATAGAAATCACTTTATGGGTGATTATTTCATTCTCTGTATTTTATGTGGCTTTTTTTGCCGTCATCTCCCTGTTCTATGAGAAAGAGGATCGCGTGGCGATTCATGCACAGGCCTTATACCATCGAATGGGGCGTTTTCTGATATTGTATCCTGCCTACAAAGAAGATAAGGTTATCATCAATGCAGTAGAGCAATTCCTCCTTCAAAAATATCCAGCCACCCATTATACGGTAGCCGTTATTTCTGACCACATGCAGCCAGAGACCAATGAGCAATTAAGCAGATTGCCCATTACCCTATTGACCCCAGCCTTTGAAAAAAGTTCCAAGGCCAAAGCGATGCAGTATGCCATCAACGAGGTGGAAGGTGAGTTTGACAATGTGGTAATCTTAGATGCCGACAATGTGGTACGACCAGACTTTTTGGATCAGTTGAATGTCTTGAGCACGATCTATGATGCCATCCAATGTCACCGCTGTGCCAAGAATGCCAATAATGACGTTGCAGTTCTCGATGGTGCCAGTGAAGAGATTAACAACACCCTATTCCGTAAAGCCCATAACCGTCTGGGGTTATCTTCTGCTTTGATTGGTTCTGGCATGTGCTTTAGTTATAAACTGTTCAAGGAGAATGTCTTCCAACTCTCTACCGCTGGTGAGGATCGTGAAATGGAAGCCCTCCTACTCCATCAGGAAGTCTTTATCAAATATGCGCCGGATATCCATGTTTTCGACGAGAAGGTCAGCAACCAGGATAACTTTCAGAAACAGCGTATGCGCTGGATGACGGCTCAGGTACAGAGTCTCTTAAGCAATCTGCCAAAGATTCCTAAGGCAATTCTTCATGGTAAGGTAAACTTCATCGACAAGACCATCCAACAGGCATTGATTCCCCGCTCAATACTGATTGTGTTGTTAGCAGGCATTTCTGTGATGATGACCATACTGATGCCTTCATGGTGTGAAAAATGGTGGATTCTTTTTGGTATTCTGGCATTATCACTGTTTATTGCTATTCCAGCTCCGTTACGAATCAGTTCCTTCACAAAGGTCTTAGCCATCCCTGGATTGGTTCTGCGGATGCTGAAGAATGTCCTTCACATGGACCACAAGAATACAGATTTCATTCATACCGAACATACGACATAAAATATCAATCATATGAATAATAAGGAGTGGGATACAATTATTGAAAACAAAAGTGCTCTCTTAAATATTGATTTAAGGGAAGTCTGGCGTTATCGCGACCTCTTGGCGATGTATGTCAAGCGCGATATTATCACATTCTACAAGCAAACCATCCTTGGTCCATTGTGGTTCGTAATTCAGCCACTGTTTACCACCATCATGTTTATGTTCGTGTTTGGTGGCATTGCCGGCATTTCTACAGACGGAATCCCACAGGCAGTTTTTTACTTGGCAGGTTTGGTCTGCTGGAACTATTTCCAGGATTGCCTCAGCAAATGCGCTGACACATTTAATGCAAACCAGGCTATTTTTGGCAAAGTATATTTTCCGAGATTGGTGGTTCCATTATCTATTGTCATCTCCAACCTGATTAAGATGGCCATCCAATTCACCCTCTTTCTTGCCGTCTATGTTTACTACTTTGCTTCTGGTGTAGATTTCCACCTCAATGCCACATTATTATTAGTGCCATTACTGATTGTGATGCTGGGTTGTCTTGGACTTGGTTTTGGCATGATCATATCTTCCATGACAACCAAATACCGTGATCTGCGATTCCTCATTACTTTTGGAGTACAACTTTGGATGTATGCTACTCCTGTTATTTACCCTCTATCCGTAATGAAAAACACCTACCCCAAATACATCTGGGTATTGGTGGTTAATCCACTGACTGCCATTTTAGAGACTTTCAAATATGCTTTTACTGGAGTAGGTGAATTCAACTGGCTGTATTTAAGCTATAGTATAGCTTTCACTATCCTAATTCTCTTATTCGGCATTATCATTTTCAACCGCGTTCAACGTAATTTTATGGATGTCATATAAAACCTGATGCTTATGGGCAAGACTGTTATAGAATTCAACAACGTAGGCAAACAATACATCCTCGGCACCATCGGTACTGGCACATTAAGCCAGGACCTCAATCGCTGGTGGGCCAATATCCGAGGAAAAGAAGATCCATATCTGAAGATTGGTGAAACCAATGATCGCACCCAAAAAGGTGAGAGCCGGTTTGTCTGGGCACTTCGCGATATCAGCTTCAAAGTAGAACAAGGTGATGTTGTTGGAATAGTAGGTAAGAACGGTGCAGGAAAATCCACACTATTAAAGATTCTCTCACGCGTTACGTCTCCAACTACAGGTAGAATAAGAATCAAAGGTCGCATCGCTTCATTACTTGAGGTAGGAACAGGTTTCCACCCGGAAATGACAGGTCGTGAAAACATCTATATGAACGGCTCCATCATGGGTATGACAAAGGCTGAGATAAGCCGGAAATTTGACGAAATCGTAGATTTTGCAGGCGTTGCCAAATACGTCGACACCCCCGTCAAGCGCTATTCTTCTGGTATGATGGTACGTCTTGGTTTTGCTATCGCAGCTCACTTAGAGCCGGAAATTCTTGTTGTTGATGAGGTCTTAGCAGTCGGTGATGCAGAGTTCCAAAAGAAAGCCATTGGAAAAATGCAAGATGTCAGCAAAGGTGAAGGGCGTACAGTACTCTTTGTCAGCCACAATATGGCAGCAGTTCGTAGTCTCTGCACTCGTGGCGTAATGCTGAAAAACGGCATGATAGATTTTATGGGTAATATTCCAGATACACTTGATCACTATCTAAAGATTGACAATACGACTCAAAAAGAGAAGATTATCGATAATGTAGCATTTACCAAGAATACACTTAAGGTTACCAATATTCAAATCAATGACACAGATCTTTCCGAGTCAACTATCCAGAGTAATCAGCGTGAACTGAACATCAAGATTGAAGGTCATACACAGGAGGAACTGCATTACGATGTCATGCTTATTCTCCGGAATAAGGATGGAATGCCATACGCGACCTATGCCAAAGGACATTACATGGGTGACATTCAACATCTGCCTAAAGGTGATTTTGTGATTGAGCGCACTATAGAACTCCCCCAGATTCTCTGTCGTGGTACAGTCTATGTTGACTTATTCCTCCACCATCCTATGGTAGAATATCTGCTGAAGGCACCCAGCTGTTGTATGCTGGAGACACTGGGCTATCAGAAAGGCTTTGGCTCTGCTATGAACCAAATAGATAACGGATTTATGGGGCTCAACGATAAGCAATGAAAACAGTCATATTACTCACAGGATGTATTAATCCCAATGGCATGCCGTTCACTCAGCTAACAGATGCCAGTGATAGGCAAAAGCAATATGTGGATGCCATACATTATTATATTAACAATACTGACTGTAAAATTGTCTTCTGTGAGAACTCCAATACAGATATCAGCACACTTTTCAAAAATGAGCAAGACAGATTAGAGATTCTCACCTTTGCCGGAAACCAAGACAAACAACGAGGAAAAGGATATGGAGAAACAGAAATAATAGAATATGCCCTCCATCATTCTTCCTTTATACAAGATGGTAGTATTATCATCAAAATCACTGGCAGACTCATTGTCACTAATATCTGTCAGATTCTCAAGTCCCTCAAATACAAACACGACTTTGTGACATGCCTATTTCATTCCGACCTAAAATTTGCTGATAGTCGTATTATCTGTGGTACTACGCCTTTCTACAAAGAATTTTTAAAAAATAAAGGATATTTGAATGATTCTGAAGGTATCTTCTTTGAGCATATTCTCGCCTCTACGGTCTTAGAATCATCTGTTTGTTTCATCCCCTTTTCCGAAGAACCCCTGATTACAGGCATCTCTGGTACTACAGGTGAAATATATCAAGAGGTCAAAACAAGCAATAAGAAAGCTGTCTTATATAAATGCTATTCATGGATGCAGTTGAAGAAAATCTATCAGCACTCCCCTCACAGGCATCCCAATCTCTTAACTAAGATATCCATCCAACTCAACATTCTGAAATATAAAGTATTATCAAAATGCGTATGAGATATTCCATCATCACTATCAACTATAATAATTCGGAAGGACTGAAACGCACCATTAAGAGTGTTATAAGTCAGACTTCCAAGGACTTCGAGTATATCATTATTGACGGAGGTTCTACGGATGGCAGCGTGGATATCATCAAGCAATACGCCACCCATATCAGATACTGGATATCCGAGAAAGACAAAGGTGTCTATAACGCCATGAACAAGGGAGTGGCACAGGCTCATGGCGACTATTGCATTTTTATGAACTCTGGTGATTGTTTCCATTCCTCTGATGTTTTAGATATCGTTAATGAATATCAAGAAGATATCATCTGTGGAAAAGTTCTAAAGGGCAATGCAAAGAGCCCCAGCGGTCTTTGGAAATCGACCATTACATTGGTTGATCTGATGCGAGGCAGCCTACCCCATCAGGCTATGTTCATTAAGAGAGAATTATTGTTAAAGCATCCATACGACGAGAGATACAAGATATTATCTGACTGGAAGTTCTGCATTGAAACAATAGTCTTCGACAACTGCAGTTTCCGAAGTTGCAACATCATTGTGGCGGACTATGATACGAGCGGCATCAGTACTAACTCTAATGGACTGCTACCAAAAGAAAGAGAGCTTATTCTTCAGGAACTATTTCCACCACGCGTTATTGCCGACTACCAACGACTATCCCCTGTAGATGACGAGCTTCTTGACCAGTCACTGCTTATAACCCAGACTGTCGGTACAAGAAAGTGGGTTAAGAGATTACTAAACCTCATATTACTATTAACCCACAAGAAATAAGGATTATGGATGTAAGTGTCATCATACCTGTATATAACACAGAGAAGTACCTGTCAGCATGTATTGATAGTGTACTTCAACAAGACAACGTTTCTTTTGAAATCATACTTGTTGATGATGGTTCCACAGATTCATCAGCAAACATCTGTGACACCTATGCTAAAGACTATGATAACATCAAGGCTATTCACATACAGAATTCCGGACCTGCGACTGCAAAGAACATTGGGTTAAAGCATGTACAAGGCAACTATATTACATTGACTGACAGTGATGATAAAATGGAGCCCTTGATGCTTTTCAAAATGGTTAGCGCTGGTTATAAGTATGATGCCGATATCATCTGTTGCAACTATAAACAGGTTGACGAGCAAGGACATGTATCACATCTGAATAGCACCAATCAGCAATATATTTTGAATCACGAAGAAGGTCTCATTCACTTCTTTTCTAAAGATAAGATCTATTCTCAATGTTGGACAAAACTATATAAACGCCAGATGTTAGTTGATAACGGTATTGAGAATGATCCTGGATTGCATACCGATGAAGACTTCATCTTTAACATCAGAGCATTTATTAAGGCGAGAACCACTGTCATCGTCGATGAGCCCCTCTATGAATACACCCATCGAAGCAGTTCGCTAGCTCATGCATATTACAAAAAGAACATCAGCCAATACATTGATAACAGAATTCAGAGAGTACAGGTAACTCAAGATGCTGTAAAGAACGAAACAGAAGTAGTCAAGGAATGGAGCATCGTACATATTATCATGTACTATAACGAGTTGCTTGGCAAGGTTGCTTTATTTCCAGAATTACATTCCGATAAGCGTATCAATGATATTCTTTGTTTCATAAGAAAACATAAAAACATACTGAATCGTCATTATCAATTATGCGGCTTTAGTAAGATGGGTAAACTTCTGATTACTTATCTACCGAACTTCTTATACATGAAATACAGGCAATCAAAGAATTGATCATGCTTTAAGATATCTCAGGAATAAGTTTACAAAGAGTCTACCTCCCATCATCTTAGCTACTATCAACCAAAGCTTCTCTGTATTACGAGACTTTATAATCTCTGACCATGAAGGGAAGTTTTGTTTGATCAATTTTAATGGAACATGGATATCTGCAGATGGATCCGTTTGTTTGGCTGTGATTAATCGTCTAAAGAGACGTGTAAATGCCAAGACCTTCTCTGTTATCAAATCTGGGAATTGACTAAAACATTCATAAATGGCGGCATGTGCATAGAACAAATCAATGTTCTTTCCAAAATCATATTCACCAAAAGTATAAGAATCCTTTCTATCCCGCTGATAATAATAAAGACCATGATCTGATATATAAACAGTTTGTGCCCTTTCCACAAATATGGATACAAGACAGGTATCTTCCGAAATATGTCCCTCTCTAAAAGTGACACCATCCCATAGTTCTCGTTTATAAATCTTATTCCAGATAACATACTCCAATGGTTTGCCTGCCCACCAATTCTTAAAGATCTGCTCAGTTCCTTCCAACAAGGCTGTTGCAGGTTTGTGATAGTTTATAATTTCATCCTCACTAATACATTGACAATAGGGATATTGCAACATATCAACATCCATATGAGCTGCCAAATACTCAATATTAAAAGCATAGGTGTCTGGTGCCAAAAAATCATCAGGATCCACAAAAGTCAAATAATCACCATGAGCTATTTCCAGACCTGCATTTCGTGCAGAACTAACTCCGCCATTTGCTTTATGTATCACTCTAACACGATTGTCCTTTACGCTCCACTCATCACAAATGATTGAAGATCTATCACTAGAGCCATCATCTATCAGAATCAGTTCGATATGATGATAAGACTGAGTCAGAATGCTCTGAATACACCTATCCAGATATGATTCTACATTATATACAGGTGTTATAATACTTAATAAAGGATTCATCTTCAATCAATTCTATTTTCAAATATTAAACACCAATTTGGCACAGTCTTCTGAGAGTCACGCAGATTTCCTCGAGGACCGACATTTCTGCCACCTTTCAAGAACTCACCATTGACACCATAACGCAACTTGCATATATCAGGAGACTCTGTACAACGGATCACAACAGAGTTATTGTCAATCATCACATCCGAAACAATATCTGTACCGTCAGGACGGACCACATTAAAGCCAAAATTATCTGCCTTCTTGACATGAATCGTGTCAAAACATAATGGTGGACAAGGGACATTGAAATCAATCCTGATGTCATTACCTTCAACATGGTACGCCAAAGGAACCAACCCGATATGACGTTTCTCTTTCCGAAGAAGGCCCAAAGCAGATTTGGCTGCAAGTGTGCCAATGCTCTGCTGACCGATGGCATCAATATGGAGCGATTCATTTACAAAGTCATAAGGGTATGTTGGGCCACTAACCCAAATCAAAGAATCATCGCGTATCAACTCCATCTGGGCGGTTGGTGTGCGAGGTTCTGTCGCATCATAATTATTGGACTTATAACGGAGTCCTTTGGTTATTGTTGATGTCTGGTAGCAGATGATTCGTATGTCATCTTTCTGATGTGTCACTTTCTTAATGTCTGTATTCAGGTCATGATACATTCGATAGAAGTATGCCTTATAGTCATAGTCAGGATACTCTACAATGTCTGATTCGCCCTGCATCCAACAGACAGCAGGAACAAAGAACTCCCACCCTCTTTCAACAGCCTTATCATGTGCGGTTTGTATCTCCTTAATAAATTTATTATAAGGCTCTGCCGGCTTCATCAATTGCTGGATGGTATTCATACCATGGCCACCAGGGAAAATACAGACAACGGTATCTTCACCTAAACTTTGAGCCAATGTCTCGGCCATACGATAGACAGAAAGTTCAAATGCCTTTTTATCGTAATGAAGCATCCGCTTAACCCACTGTTTGAATTGGCTACTATGGTCGAAATAGCCAAAAGTATAATCAAGCTGCTCTGTCATGATCCGACCATCATACTTTATTTTAAGCGAATCGAAATCAGTTATTCTTATTGCTTCTTCTCCTAAGGCGTAACTCTGACCATAAACAGGGATACAGACTACGACCTTATGGCCATAGTCTTCTGAGTTCACCTTATTTATATAATAATAGGTAAGCCCTAATACCACCAGCAGACTAATTATCCCAAATAACTTCTTCATTGTGGTGAATTACTACATCATGATTTCAAAACTTTGCAAATATAGTGGATTTCTGAGAAATAAACAAATATTACGTGACTTTTTTCCTAATCATAGATAGGCAATCTATGTTTTGCATTTTGCATACACTGCATACACCAAATATTTATCTTATTGATATTCAGACAAATGAATTAGTGTATGCAGCTATGTAAATAGTGTATGCAAGGGGATTATTCTTTCTTTTTCACCAGATACTGTTTGCTGCTGCCGACTCTGCGATGTTGGAGTTCTGGCATATTCCAAAGGAAACGACCAAAGGCAGAGACA
>OCTX011808407.1_pt1 | contig 15423 bp, 15 predicted proteins | sample 1539691 | NCBI WGS metagenome assembly OCTX01 (sample SAMN02144231, study PRJEB22623) | gut metagenome | biome: sheep rumen | host: Ovis aries | place: New Zealand | reverse complement strand
CCCCTTCTCCTGATAAGGTAAGAAAAAAATATGTTGTTTATACAAATGGAAATAAAAAAGGCATTATCTGTAATGGGAAAAAATTATTCAAGGCAGAATACGATTACATCTCTGAGGGGTGTTATTATAATAATCATTCTTATTTTGTAGCTGGAAAACAGGGTAAGGAATGTATAATTAGTGACGATTCAAATTTTGACAAATACAGAAACGTTGAATTTGACAATATTATCATCTCTCATACTATAATTAACGAAGAATGCTTTTTCATCGTAGAAAAAGAAGAAAAGTTTGGGGCTATCTGTACAAGTGAGAATTATAATATTCCATTAGTATTTGACGACTCATTTAAGATTGTCAATTCAGGTGTGATTTGTCATAAAGTATTATATAATAGAAGTGGAAAAAAGTTGTTTGTATTAGGTGACAATTACAAACATATAAAAACGAAATTCTATGATGTATTTAAGGCTACAGACTCTGACGTATTTGTTTTCATTAATCATCTAGGGGAAAATATGAAATATCAAAAAGATGAATACGATGAAAATATACTACATGTTGAAGGAGCTTATGAACCGTTTGATATTGAAGAAGAGGATTTTTTTGAAGAAGACAAATACGATTATTATAGTTCAGAATATACACAAAAGGAGTTGGATGACATGTATCGTGAAGCCTATGAGGGAGATCCTGAAGCGCAGTGGAACACAGACTAAATATAAATTGTTTTCGCTGCTCATACTATGGCGTAGTAAGAACATATCTATATTGAAGTGTAGTATAGACTGATTCATGACGTAAATATCGCTGAACCTTAAAAATAAAGTAATATGAAAAAGATGTTACGACAAATTTGGTCGTAGATTATCCTACCTCTTATTCTTGGTTTGCTTGCAAACCTCTTATGGAGTTAGGCATCTGAAGACCAAGACGTACGCATTGAAAACAATAATTATTTTATTGTTAATGAAATTAACATTGATAATAATAGTTTTCTAAAGACAGAATAAAAATGTTCTATGAATCTATTATCAATATGTAGGTTGATTCTTATCCTAACGGATCTCTTCGAATCAAGTTTTGAAAGAAAACTTGATTCTATAAAGTCTTACATTGCAATAGAGCAACAACAATAACGTTATTATACGACAAAAGATTATAAAGCGATAGAAATCTACTAGCCACGTATTGCTAAGTTTCACGATGTGATGCCAATTGTAAAATGTGCAGAATTGACAACAGAGGAGAAACACGGCTATCAATAGCTCAAGTGAAAGGTGCAATCAAGGTGATTAAAACGTTATACTGACCAAATACATTAAGATATGTACAAAGAAAGGAATCATATAAAGGTGTTCGTATCATCAACAGTGTATGACTTTGAGTCACAGTTGGATATGGTGTACTCCAAGCTGGACGTCTATGGATACGATGTGATGATGTCGCACAAGGGAACGAGGCGAACTCGAATGCTATATCTGTCTGGGCAAATGTTCATCCATATCGACCTGCCTTAGAGAAGATGCCAATAGCATTTGACTTTTCTATCTAGATCTTGACTGATAGAACGAAGTTGTTGCTACCCGCCATATTTCTAAATGTACCGAATTCGGTACAATTAAAATGGGGATTGTAGAGCATTTCCCATTCGCCAAGATATTCTATGGTGCTTTTCAGACTGAGCCAACGGAAGATGATATGTTCTTGCAACTGGCTTCGAGCCATATCAGTCAACGATATATAATCATCGTCATTATGAGATACGATGGTAATCTCTGTATTCTGGACATTAATCTTTGCTATAAGATAGTATCTATTATGAATAATGTCTGCAAAGATAACACAAAATCAAGAGACAAAAGAACAATAGATAAAAACAACAACTACATATTTAGGCTTTGTATTTCATGTGTATACACCGTGTATTTCATAGATATACAGAGTGTATTCAATGCAAATACACGGTGTATATGTATCGAATACAAAAGGCTATACACTTTTAGAGAGAGAAGAAATCAATTCCTTACAACTGGGCGAACGCTTCTTCCGCCATCACGGTATAAGTTGTAGTCACAATAAATGTTGGTGGAACTAAAGTAAAGGTTACGGGCGTAGTACGGGTTTGATGAATCCCAAGAAGCAGACCAATAATAACCGCCACTACCAATGCGATGAAAATCGTTGTCTAAACGAGAGCCTGCAGCAGGAAGGAAGATAGAACCACCATTCGGTCCCGTGAATCTACGTCCATTCACACCATTCTCTGTTGTCCATACGCAACGGCAATTATTGAGTAACTCCAATTGTTGGTCTTGCGTTGGCATACACCATGTTGCACCCCATTGAACGTATGCTACATCATACTGAGTGCCACTGATATTAGCGCCGAGATGTTGCCAAAGTCCAAATGTACCCTCATCACTATGCCAATCATCAAAGCATCCGTCACCATTATTGTCCACACCCGTAGCATAGAGATAAGTCACTTCATTGTAAACAGGTTTTTCACTTATTTCACCCCAAGCATAATAACCACCATATTCCTCTGGAGCATGTGCCCCCACATTACAACACGCCCACTCTGTACCACTCGGCAAGCCAAGGTCAATCATGTGCGGATGATTGTTGTCTGGACAACTCAACAACGTATTATCAATCGTTTTAAAAGACATGCTATCAATCATTGAAATAGGAATCATTCTTTTGTAATCTCCCATCCAAATCACTTGATATTCCACATCAAACGTGATGCTGTCTATTTCAGAACAAACAAAAGTATCTGTCACCTGACCGTCAGAGTAAATGGAAATCGTTGTTTCCTGTTGAGCATTCATTTCATTCCATGGAATGAAAGTCATCAAGCAAGCCAACAGGACCATCAGTTTTCTCATCTCTTCACGTTTTTACGGATTGATACTTATGTTTTTTTACCAATATGTAGATTATATTCTATGCAACAAAGATACGAAAAGTAATGTAAATGAACAAGAAAAGGAAAGAAAAGTAGAAATAAATCGAACAATATTTGTTTATAATAAATATTCTGAGTATCTTTGTTGCATTGTTCACACACTCATTTTGAACAACGAGTAATAACCGTTAAATGAATTATTAATTATATACATTCAATATGAAAGATTTCTTTAAATATGTAGCCGCTACAGTTGTTGGACTGATTCTTTTTGGGATTATCCTTACATTCTTTGGAATACTGAGTATCGTTGGTATGATAACTTCTGGACAAGCCACGACCAACGTAAGTAAGAATTCTGTTTTGGTATTGAAGCTCGACGGATTGTTGGAAGAACAAGTTGGGGTTAATATCATGAACACTTTGAATGGAAACACCAACTCTTTAGGATTACAGGAAACATTATCTGCCATCAAGAAGGCTAAGGAAAACGAAAACATTAAAGGTATCTATATCGAAGGTGGCATGTTAGCAGCCGACGGAGCTTCCTTGCAGGAAATCCGCAATGCCTTGGTTGATTACAAGAAAAGCGGTAAGTGGGTGGTAGCATACGCCGACACTTACTCACAAGCTTCTTATTACGTAGCCTCCGTAGCCGATAAGGTTTGGTTGAATCCCAGTGGCGAACTTGATTGGCATGGTTTTTCGGTTACTCCCATGTTCTTTAAAGACGTATTGAATAAGTTTGGCGTGAAGATGCAAACTATTAAGGTGGGTAAATACAAGAGTGCAACCGAGATGTTCACCGAAGACAAGATGAGTGAACCCAGTCGCCAACAAACGGAGGCATACATCAACGGTTCATGGCAAATCTTATGCAAGGCCGTATCTGAAAGTCGCAAGATTAGCGTAGATTCATTAAACGCATACGCAGATAGGATTATCACGTTTGATGAAGCAAAGAACTTGGTTAAACTTAAGTTGATTGACGGTGTGATGTATTCCGACCAAGTGAAAGTTGAAGTAAAGAAATTGCTCGGCATTAATGAAGACGAAACCATCAACCAAGTAGACGTGGCTGCCATGGCTAACGTGAAAGAAGACAGAAAGGGTGAAGAGATTGCCGTTTACTATGCTTTCGGTGATATCGTAGACGAAGCATCCAATTCTCCGATGACTTTAACCAGCGGACACGAAATCATTGCTAAGGAAGTGTGTGCCGACTTGGAAAAATTGATGAATAACGAAGATGTCAAGGCTGTAGTGATTCGCGTTAACTCTCCTGGTGGTAGCGCCTATGCATCTGAACAATTATGGCATCAGATAGAATTGCTCAAGCAGAAGAAACCCGTGGTTATATCTATGGGTGACTATGCTGCTTCTGGCGGTTATTACATGAGTTGCAATTCCAACTGGATTGTTGCGCAACCAAATACATTGACGGGTAGCATCGGAATCTTCGGCATGATTCCTGATGTCAGCCAATTCCTCACACAAAAAGTAGGTCTCAAGTTTGATGAGGTTAAGACCAACAAGAATGCTTCTATCGGTACGATGTCTCGTCCGATGAATGCTGAAGAGATTGGTTATCTTACCAAATACATCAACCGTGGTTACGATTTGTTCCGCAAGCGCGTGGCAGATGGCAGAAAGATGACTATTGAACAGGTAGAGGAAGTAGCACAAGGACACGTTTTCTTGGCTCAAGATGCATTGAAGTTGAAGTTGGTTGACGAGTTGGGTGGATTAGACCAAGCTGTTGCAAAGGCAGCTAAATTGGCTAAACTCGACGAATACTATACTACCAACTATCCAGCTCCTGCCGACATCCTTGACCAATTGTTTAGTTCGATGAAGAATGGCAATTATCTCGACGAACAAGCTCGCCTTGCTTTAGGTGAATTCTATGAACCTATTAGCATGATTACGAGAATCAAGAATATGAGTACCGTACAAGCACGTTTACCATATTTCATACAAATTAGATAACCGTTCATACACAATTTGTGGCAGCAGAAGAGGAATTCATAAAGATATCGCCGTGGTTAACACCATTAAGTTGGTTTTACGGAATGGGCGTTGGCTTGAGAAACAAGATGTTTGAACTTGGCATTCTCAAGACACGTTCATTCGATATCCCCGTGATTTCCGTCGGCAACATTACCGTAGGTGGTTCTGGAAAGACTCCTCATGTGGAATACTTAGTTAACCTGCTGAAAGACAAGACGAAAGTGGCCGTTCTATCTCGTGGATATAAGCGACTCACGAAAGGATACGTGTTGGCTAACGAGCAATCTACCGTTCAGGACATTGGCGATGAACCATTCCAAATGAAACGGAAATTCTCGGATATCTATGTTGCCGTTGACGAGAAACGTTGTCATGGAATCGACATGCTTACGTCTGAAGAGGAGACAAAGGACGTTGATGTCATTCTGCTCGATGATGCTTTTCAACACCGATACGTAAAACCAGGCATCAATATATTGTTGGTGGATTATCATCGTATGATATTCCAAGACAAGTTGTTGCCTGCAGGAAGACTACGTGAACCTGCCGATGGAAAGAAACGTGCCGACATTGTTATCATAACGAAGTGTCCTAAGGATTTACGTCCTATGGATTATCGCGTATTGACTAACCAAATGGGATTGTTGGCTTATCAATCATTGTATTTCACAACATTATCGTACGAGAATCTACGTCCTATGTTCGGTGGAAACGAACGTTCTCTTGATAGCATAGAACAAGACGAACATATATTGTTGTTGACGGGAATTGCCACACCACAACAGATAGCCAACGATTTACAACCTTATTGCAAGAATATCCAGCCACTCACATTCGGCGATCATCATCAATTCACCGATGAGGACATCGACCATATCAACAAGACATTCGACTCTATGCCTTCACCAAAAATGATTGTCACTACGGAGAAGGATGCTTGTAGATTGGAAAACATGTCAGGACTGAGCGAAGAAGTGAGAAATAACATTTTCATTCTTCCCGTCCATATTGAGTTTATGCTGGATCAAGAAGAGAGTTTCACCAATAAAATATTGAGCTATGTACAAAAAAATTCAAGAAACAGCATCCTGGTTAAAGGAAAGGATGACAACAAGCCCAAAGACAGCCATCATTCTGGGGACAGGCCTCGGACAATTAGCTTCAGAGATAACTGATACATACGAATTCCCTTACCAAGAGATTCCTAATTTCCCTGTTTCTACTGTTGAGGGACATAGTGGAAAATTGATTTTTGGAAAACTTGGCGGGAAAGATATTATGGCCATGCAAGGCAGATTCCATTACTACGAGGGCTATAGCATGAAGGAAGTGACTTTTGCCGTTCGCGTGATGTATGAGCTGGGCATTAAGACGCTCTTCGTCAGCAATGCTTCAGGTGGTATGAATTCTGAGTTTAAGATTGGCGAATTGATGATTATCGTTGACCATATCAATTTCTTCCCCGAACATCCATTGCATGGAAAGAATTTCCCAACTGGTCCACGTTTCCCAGATATGCACCAAGTGTATGATAAGGATTTGATTGACATGGCAGACAGCATTGCCAAGGAGAAGAACATTCGCGTAAAACATGGAGTATACGTAGGTGTGCAGGGACCAACATTCGAGACACCAGCGGAATATCGCATGTATCGCATCTTGGGTGGTGATGCTATCGGTATGAGTACGGTTCCTGAAGTAATCGTCGCTCATCATTGTGGCATCAAGATATTTGGTATCAGTATCATTACCGACTTAGGTGGTTTCGACGTTCCCGTTGCCGTGAGTCATGAAGAGGTACAAAAAGCTGCCAATGCCGCTCAACCACTGATGACGGAATTGATGCGCGAGATGATTAAGCGTAGTTGATGATACAATAACTATAAATGATAGAATGACAGAGATTTCAAAACTTGGTGAATTTGGTTTGATTGACCATCTCACCAAAGAAATACAAATTAAAAACGAAAGTACAAAATACGGCGTAGGTGACGACTGCGCCGTATTGCATTATCCCAATAAGGAGGTCCTCGTTACGTCTGACATGCTCATGGAAGGCATTCATTTCGACCTGACTTATATCGACATGCAGCATTTGGGATATAAAAGCGCGATGGTGAATATCAGCGATATTTTCGCCATGAACGGTACACCACGTCAATTGATTGTTAGCATTGCGTTAAGCAAGCGTTTTAGTGTGGAAGACTTGGAAGATTTTTACCAAGGATTGCGCTTGGCTTGCGATAAATGGGGTGTTGACATCGTGGGGGGAGATACGACGTCTTCCTACACGGGATTGGCTATCAGTATCACTTGTATTGGCGAGGCAGACAAAGATGATATTGTCTATCGTAAAGGAGCTAAAGATACCGACTTGATTTGCGTAAGTGGCGACTTGGGTGCTTCTTACATGGGATTGCAACTATTGGAACGGGAGAAAAGCGTTTATTATCAGCAAGTGGATGAAGCCCAAAAGAAGAACGATAAACGTGCGTTGGAGGAATTAAAACATTTCCAACCCGACTTTGCTGGTAAGGAATATCTGCTTCAAAGACAATTACAACCTGAAGCAAGGGGAGACATTATTCAAAAGTTGCGTGAAGCCCACATTCATCCAACAGCCATGATGGACATTTCAGATGGTTTGTCGAGCGAGATTCTCCATATATGCAAGCAAAGTCATGTGGGATGTCGCATTTATGAGAAGAATATACCCATCGACTATCAAACGGCTATCATGGCAGAGGAATTCAATATGAACGTAACAACATGTGCCATGAACGGCGGTGAAGATTACGAACTTCTATTCACCGTTCCTATAGGGGATTATGAAAAGGTGGAAGCGTTGGAAGGCGTAAAGGTCATTGGCCATATTACCAATGAATCATTAGGAACTCAACTGATTACTCGCGATAATCAAGAATTTGAGATTCGGGCTCAAGGATGGAATCCTTTGAAAAAATGAAGAATGTTTTAAATGAAGAATGTAGAATGAAGAATGAAGAATCTTTTGACAGAAATGATATGCGCCAAACCGATTCTTCATTCTTCATTCTACATTCTTCATTTTAAGTCTTGCAATCTGGCAATGTATTTGCCCAAGATGTCAAACTCAATATTAACAACGGTTCCTACTTGAATATCGCAGAAATTGGTGTTTTCCCTCGTATAAGGAATGATGGCAACCCTAAATGTGTTTTCCGTTGGGTCACAAACGGTTAAGGAAACGCCATTGACCGTTACACTTCCCTTGTCTACCGTAAAATAACCACGACGAACCATCTCCTTATTGCATTCGTATTCAAACGTAAAATACGTTGAACCATCTGCATCTTCCATATCAATACACTTTGCTGTTTGGTCAACATGACCTTGGACAATATGACCATCCAATCGTCCATTCATCAACATCGAACGCTCAACGTTTACATGGTCTCCTACTTCCAACAAACCTAAATTGGAACGTAACAATGTTTCCTTCATGGCTGTTACCGTATACGTATCATCCTCTATCTTAACCACCGTCAGGCAAACGCCATTATGCGCTACGCTTTGGTCGATTATCAATTCGTTTACAAAAGAACATTTGAAAGTGAAATCAATGTTTCCGTCAATTTTAGTTAGCCCAACAAGCGTGGCCATCTCTTCTACGATACCAGAAAACATAATATAAATAATGTGTTAGGGTGAAAAAGAAAGGGGGTGTGCGATGATGTGATGAAACTCCGAGTATGTAAGATTTGAGAGTTCTGCATCTTTGTAATCCACCGACTTAACGTTTAGTCCGCAAGGGATTTATGTGGCCCGCCATTAACGACAGAAACCTACCCAGTTTTCATTGTTATTTGATGAGTATCCCGATCGAATCGACACACCCCCTATGTTTTATTTCTTTTGCAAATATACATAATAAAAACAATACTTACAAACATTTTCGATTATTTTTTGTTGAATGTGCGTAGACATTTACAAATTATATACATTAATGCTCCATTCAAACGGACAAATAAGTTCAGGCGAATTTGAAATTCGCCCGCCGTGAGTATTAGGATTTGAAATCCGAAAACTATCTAACAGTAATATGGAAACAGCCTTGTTTCACTTCATGCTTTACCCAACAGCGTTTATCTTTGCGCAAATCACGAAGCACTTCTGAGAGAACCCATTTCAAGGAGTCGTTTTGTACTTTCCTACGTTTTGGTCCATCAGGTTCTTCCACTGTCACGTAGCGATTGTAGCAGATGTCGAACGTTGTACCATACATGTGACAACTATTTTCCGTAGCATTACCATTATAATTACGCAATTTTGCCACATCATCCTTTGTTCTCATCACACTGGTCACAATCACCTTGTGCAATGGAATACCTTTCACCTGCAAACTATCGAAGAAATTCCTGCCAATATCTTGTAACAACACCGAAGCGCGAGGCACCAGATAAGGAATGCTTCGCTTGAGTTTCTCTACATAGAAATATGGATTGCTACCTACATAAACCAATTCAGCCTTACGATTTTCAGCTTCAGGGCGATTCTGTACAGGACGTACTCCCCACTTGTGAGCTGATACTTCTTGCACAGATTGTGAGTCGGGAAAAGTTTCTCTAAAACTGGGAACACTATAGATACGATTCTTCACGGGTGTACCGTCTGCATTAAAGAAGCGGCTGGGCTTTTGAGCAAGCGTAATGGATTTAGCAACTGGTTTCTCGGAGGGCTTAGAGGTTTCTGAGGGGGCTGAATTATCAGAATTATCAGAATTATCAGAATTATCAGAATTATCAGAATTATCAGATTTTTCTGAATTTTCTGAATTTTCTGATTTTTCTGAATTCTCCGAGAACTTAGAAGATTCGGAGTTTTCAGAGTTTTCAGAATTATCCGATTTCTCTGATTTCTCTGAAATCTTCTCTACCATCACTTCCGTAGTAGTGGAATCATTCACTGCAGAGGTGGCTTGTGTGGGTTTTGCTATTGACGGGAAGATACTGCGAATGATAGCCAAAAATATTACCGTCAGCGCAAATCCCTGTAAATATCTGTTTTTCGTAATTTTCATTCTAATAACTTTCTATACCAAGATATCTTTGTTTTGTTTTCACGGCGCAAAGGTACTAATTAATTGTCAATTATCAGAGAAGATAACTAAATTATTTGCGTAGATATTTTATTCTCAATTAAATTGATTACCTTTGCAGTAAAAAAAGAAAGGAAGCATATTTTGATAGAGAAACATATTGCATTAGAAGATATCGACCCTGTTGTGTTTTATGGTGTCAATAACGACCATTTGCACATGTTGAAGGCATTATATCCGAAGCTTCGAATCGTGGCAAGGGGAAATGTCTTGAAAATCATGGGAGATGACGAAGAGATGTTGCACTTTGGCGAAAATGTAGAGAAGATACGCAAGCACATCTTGAAATTCAACTCCATCAGCGAAGAAGACATCCTCGACATATTCAATGGACACAAGACGAAAGCTGATGCCGTGAAGGACGTAGTGGTATATAGCACGGCAGGAAGACCTATTAAGGGACGGTCGGAAAACCAACAAAAATTAATAGAAGAGTTTGATAAAAACGATATGGTATTTGCCGTTGGTCCTGCTGGCACAGGTAAGACCTACTTGAGCATTGCCCTTGCCGTAAAGGCTTTGAAGGAAAAGACTGCCAAGAAGATTGTATTATCTCGACCAGCTGTAGAAGCAGGTGAGAAATTAGGTTTCTTGCCTGGCGATATGAAAGAGAAAATCGACCCCTATCTGCAACCATTGTACGACGCATTGGAAGACATGATACCTGCGGTGAAGTTGCAAGACCTCATGGAGAGACACGTTATTCAAATCGCCCCACTCGCCTTCATGCGCGGAAGGACGTTAAGTGATGCGATAGTAATACTGGATGAAGCACAGAATACCACTCCTGCACAAATTCGTATGTTCCTCACTCGTATGGGATGGAACACGAAGATGATCATTACTGGTGACATGACTCAAATCGATTTACCCAAAACGCAACTAAGTGGATTGAAAGAAGCCTTGCGCATCTTGACGGGAATCGAGGGAATAGGCGTAGTGGAACTAACGAAGAAAGACATCGTTCGCCACAAACTCGTTACGAGAATCGTGAATGCGTATGAGGCGTATGACAGAATGACGAATAAAACAACAACTAACAAGACTAACGAATAAAAACAATGAAAAAGATTTCTAATATTGTATTACTTCTCATAATTGGAATGTATGCACACGCCCAAAACATTTCTTTTGCCAGTGGTGCAGACGTGAGTTGGTGTACAGAGATGGAAGCTGACGGTAAGAAATTCTATAACGAAAACGGACAAGAAACCGAAATGATGGCTTTGCTCAAACAATTAGGCATGAATGCCGTTCGTTTGCGTGTGTGGGTGAATCCTGAAAAAGAATATGGACCATGGTGTGATAAGGCCGATGTATTGAATAAGGCTCGTAGAGCTCATGCACAGGGACTTGCCATTATGATTGATTTCCATTATAGTGATAAATTCACGGATCCATCAAATCAGGTGAAACCTATCGCATGGAATGGTTTTACGATGGAACAATTGAAAAAGGCCGTGGCAGACCATACTACGGATGTGCTCTCTACTTTGAAAGCAGAAGGCATTACACCTTTATGGGTGCAAGTGGGCAACGAGACTCGTCCAGGAATGATATTCAACGAAGGTAAGATTGACTGGAGCAAGAGCGGAAGTGCTGCTTGGAGTGGATATATTGCTTTAAGCAATGCAGGATATGATGCCGTTAAATCCGTCTTCCCCAATGCTAAAGTTATCGTTCATATCGACAGAGGTCCTGAAGACAATGTTTGGTTTTACAATTCATTCAAGCAATATGGCGGGAAGTTTGATATGATTGGACTTTCGCATTATCCAGATTGGACCAATTGGAGTTCTGACAATGACAAGACCGCCAACAACATCCAAAAACTGAACAATACGTTTAAGGTACCTGTTATGATTGTAGAAACAGGATATTCCTCATGGGATGAGGCACGTGAAAAAAGTGTGATGGATGATTTATTTGCCAAAACCAAGAATTTAGCTGCATGTGCAGGCATCTTCTATTGGGAACCAGAGGTTTATGCATCATGGAAACCTGCCGTATATACGAAATGGGGATGGAATGCATACGATAAAGGTGCATTCAATTCAAATGGTCGTCCTAACGCTGCGCTTTCTGCATTCCGCATGGAAACAAGCGACATTAAGCATTCCATTTCAAACAATGAAACCATTACTTATCAATACAACTTACAAGGACAGAAGGTAAACGATTCTACCAAGGGTTTGATTATTGTAAAACAGGGTGATAAAACACATAAAGTGGTTAGAAGATAAATGCACTTTTCTTTATTTTTCTTTCTCTGTAGTATAGTGTTTCATCACGCTATACGCATCGTATAGTCCTAATTCGCCAGCCTTGCTCAGTTCTTTGATGCCTTCATTCTTGTTGTTATTGAAAATCAACACCAATCCTAAGTTGTAATATGCCTCTGCCAAATTACCATTCAATTGAATAGCCTTACGGTAATGGTCGATAGCGGTGTTGTATTCTTTCTGAATGGCATATACGGTAGCAATGTTATAATGAAGATATGCATTGTTTTCATTGAAAGACAAGGCTTCATTTAAATCATTCAATGCCACTTGCAATCGAAGTTTACCTTCCGTGCCTTGTGTACCGTCAAACTCGCTCATCATCACGTGGCAATAAGCTCGTTCCCAAAAAGCGAGTACGTTGGTGCTATCAATATGAAGGTAATCATTTAAGTCATTGATTGCTTCGCTAAAATTATGAGTAGTCACATGCGCTACTGCCCTTTGCATCAACAAGTCGGTTGCCGTCTTGATGTCATGTGAATTACTGATGGCAGTTGTTATAGAGTCAATACTATTAAAGAATGCCTTCGTCATCTTCTCATTGATGGAAGCAGGTTTGCAAGTAACATATATCTTGCGCAAAGTCTTTTTGTTATGGTTATTATAGGCTTCCAACTCCTGGACAATGATTTGCGATGTTCGTATACCACCGACGTATGGCATATATGATAAGGAGAACAAGGGCATGAATACATTTTCCACTACCCTATTCTGTATAGCTCCACGATAATCACTGTTATACTGAGGCGTAACGACATCTTCATCTACCACTACCCATTGGTCGTATTTCTCTACGTCAATATCACTCATCTTGCGCACTTCGCGCAACTTACTCTTGCTCCATCGTTGTTGAATACCCTGTTGTTTGTCTATCTGTGCTTTCATTACCTTGAACTCATCCAACTCGGCTTTGGCAGTCATTCCCAATTTACGGTAACAAGCCGCACGACTCATCAAACCTGTCCAGAAATTAGGAAACTTATCTATTACAACAGAATAATCAGCTATTGCCGCACGATAATTGCCAGTTCGGTCAAGTAAGATAGCCCTATTGTATAAAGCCAAGATGTTGTTAGGTTCAAATCTCAACACGAAATTGAAATCCTCAATGGCTCGATTGTCGTCGCCCAATTGCTGACGCAACAATCCGCGGTTGTAATGCGAAAGGAAGTTATTGGGATCCATGTCAATTGCCTTGTCATAATCCTCCATCGCTTGCCTAAGTTTATTCAAGTTTACCCTTGCCATGGCACGATACATATAATTGTTAACCACCCGTGGTTGGTAATGAATGGCTTTGGTAAACGAAGAATCAGCAATCATCCAGTTCTTTTGTTGTAAGCCCAATCGTCCCTTGATAGACCAAGAACTGCCATCGTAAGGATTGTGTTCCAATGTCTTATCCAACCATTTTGATGCCGTAACGGTATCGTTTTCGCTCAGATAAACTTCAGTTTGCAACGAATATGCATTGTTTAAGTTTGGCCATCGCTTAACGATATAATCCAGTTCTTCATGCGTCTTGGGATAATCTTTCATGAAAAACCGACAATACGCACGATTATACCAATAACCTCGTTCATCAGGGGATAGCTTCAAAGCCTTATCGTAATCATCGATAGCTTCTTCGTATTTGCTGAGTCGGATGTGGCTTTCCGCACGTGCACTAAACAATTGATGTACGTAGGGATTCAACTTGATGGCTTCATCAAAGTCACTTTCCGCACCTACATAATCCTCTAATTGCAGTTTGCAAAGCCCACGGTAATACCACGGTTCATAAAGATATGGCTTACCAGAAAGAACATTATTAAAATGTTGTATCGCAACCACATAATCATGATTATCATACGCAATCTGACCAGAAATAATCAAGCGGTCAGTGTTATACTGAGCCGTACTGGTCAACGAAACGAATAGACAAACATAGACAATGAGATGGCGATACAACATGCAAATGTTTCTATGAATATTTATTTCTTAACACACTTCGTGCGATACGAGCAACGATACCTTCCTTGCAGCAAAGCCTTCAACTTACTTTTGATAAGTTGCTTGCGAAGTGGGGATATGTGGTCGATGAACATCTTGGCATCCAAGTGGTCAAACTCATGTTGCATCACTCGTGAGAGATAACCTTCTATCCACTCGTCATGCTCATTGAAATCCTCGTCCATATATTTCACATGGATTCTCGTGGCTCTCACCACCTTCTCGTGAATGCCTGGCAAGGAGAGACACCCCTCTTCCATACTCTTCTTTTCAGAATTCTCATCAATCTCAATGATATGTGGATTGATGAAAACTTTCTTAAAACCTTTGTATTCGGGCAAGTCTTCACTGATTACGTCCAAATCGATAATCACCACACGAATATTCTTACCGATTTGCGGAGCTGCCAAACCGATACCTTCCGATGCGGCGAGCGTCTCATACATATCGTCGATGAGTTCCTTCAAATTGGGATAGTCTGGCGTTATGTCTTCAGACACCTTCCTCAACACAGGGTGTCCATATATATAAATAGGTAATATCATTATATAATAAGTCAATCGTTTTTGTAGAGACGCGACTCCATATAATCCTGCAACAGGATGGTTGCGCTAATCTCATCTACCAATGCCTTGTTTTGGCGAGCCTTTTTGCCTATACCACTATCCAATATGGCACGATGAGCCAACACCGAAGTAAAACGTTCATCATAATACTCTATGGGAATTTGCGGAATGGCTTTTTTCCAACGGTTAACAAACTGTTGAACCCTATTGAGATTCTCACTCGGTTCACCGTTTGTTTGCAACGGCTTGCCTATAATTACTTTCTCTACTTGCTCTTTCTTTATATAATCTTGCAAGTAGTTGAAAAGCTCAGATGTAGAAACAGTCGCTAATCCACCAGCTATTAGCTTAAGTGGATCAGTGACTGCTAATCCTGTACGCTTTTTACCGTAATCTATGGATAAAATGCGTGCCAACTATTATTTGTTATAGAGAAGCCAAGCGTCGGGATACTTAGAACGGAACTGGTCGCGTGAGCGTACAGCATCTGCCTTGTTGTCATGCGTAGAAGCCACAACA
>OCTX011749228.1_pt1 | contig 15423 bp, 16 predicted proteins | sample 1539691 | NCBI WGS metagenome assembly OCTX01 (sample SAMN02144231, study PRJEB22623) | gut metagenome | biome: sheep rumen | host: Ovis aries | place: New Zealand | reverse complement strand
CGGCAGTACGTTCGTCGACGAAGCGGCAGTTCAGCGACCCGTCGATCGCCGCCGCCGCGCTCAAGGCGTCGCCGGAAAGGCTGCTTGGCGACTTTGAGACGTTCGGCTTCCTCTTTGAGTCGCTGGCCGTCAGAGATGTTCGTGCCTACGCAACGCCAATTGGCGGGGAAGTGCTGCACTACCGCGACGAGACGGGCCTTGAAAGCGACATGATTGTCCAGCTGAAGGACGGACGCTGGGGCGCAATCGAAGTGAAGCTCGGCGGAAGGCTGATCGACGAGGCCGCCGAGCATCTTCGCGCATTGTGGAGCAAAATCGACACCTCAAAGGTCGGCAATCCATCGTTCTTGATGGTTCTGACGGGGACAGGGTTCGCCTATCGCCGAAAGGACGGCGTCCTGGTCTGTCCAATAGGCTGCCTCAAGCCATAGCGAAAGAAAGCCTGGTGTCCAGGCGCTTAAAGTTCCATTTGCCCAAAGAATGCGTTCCGCGCGAAAATAAGGATGCAGGGCTTCGCAGCCTGAATTTAGTCAAGTGCGCTGTATTGGGCGCGGGACTTGCCGAAGCGGTCGGGGACATATCCATTAAGCTGATAGCGATTCTCGCTGTCTATCAGCACTTTCATAAAAATACGTCCTGCGGCCAGCCCTGCTTCTCTGAAAGCCCGTTCGTCATCGTTATATATGTTCATGTATGCGTCGTACAGCTCGATTGGCGCTATGCCGCGCCACTCGTGATTGACGCCGCCGATAATGTTTCTGAGGAAGAAAGGCTCGCGGCGACCCTGCTGTCTGAAAACAAGCAATGCCCCCTTGAACAGCGATACGATTTCGTCAACAACGGCCTCGCTCACTGGTACTTTCAATGCGATGTGATCACGGGATATGGCGTCTCCGTTGGAATCGATAAGCATAGAAACCTCCTCTCGGATTCGTTCCCATTATAAGAATCAAGAGGCGAGCGCACAAAAGGCGCTCGTCCCTTGATGATTACTTTCGAAGTAATATTTACGCGTGACGGCGGCGGAGAGCCAGACCCGCAACGCCGAGGAGGAGCAGAAGCCCGCTCGTCGGCTCCGGGACGGCAGCGGCCGAGAACGTGCCGCTACCAGCAGTTCCCTGCGTGGAAAGTGCGATAGTTACAGCAGTGCCAGTTGCTGGAGGCTCAAAGACGCTCTCGCTGGGGATTGCATAATCGTTGACAACCCAATACTTTGAGCCGTCGGCAACCGCGCCGTCCACAATGACGAACACGAGATTATCACCGCCTGCGATGTCAGTAGACTTGCCCGCTGCACCTGCACGATTGTTTGTTCCGGTTGCTTCATAGGCCGTGAATCCAGCAAATGTTGCTGCCCACGTTTCGGCATCGGTGCTTTGGCATGCCGCAAGAACGGACGCCGCAGAGGTGCCAGCAAGGGCATAGACATCCATGCCCGAATATGTTGCGCCAGTCTGGAGTTTCCAGTTGAATGACGCAGCGTTGACGAGTGATGCCGCAACTGCAACACCAATCATTATCATCAGCTTCTTCATTTCTTTTGTTTCCTTTTTATGCATCCAACACTATGCTGGACACAAAATCAAAGAGAGAATATAAGGCTTCCGGCCGTCTTTGAGCGCAACCAGAACGCCTTGCCTGCCGCTGCGATGTCATCGGTGGTAGCATCGCCATTTAGGTCTGCCCAAGCTGTTGTCTCGTTCCCGTCCGCATCGTATGCGTCCGAAATATAGTAATAGTAGTAGTAACCACCATCACCGTCATAAATCATGACACAAGGCGCTTCTGTATTCATCGTGTCATATACGCCCGCAGTCAAACCACTCGTTGTAACCTTTGAAAGATTCAAAGCGGTAGGATAAGGATTGCCAGCAAGCGTAAGGCCAGCCGCAATCTGAATTGTCGTGGTTGCGTCAGCGCTGACAGCACCTGACTGCGTAAGTGAACCAGTCGAGCACGTGGCGTCAGGAATGCGAAGCCAGAAGCCAGTTCCAAGCGACTGCGAACCATCTACGGCATCGCCGTTCAAATCGGCCCAAGCGGTTGTTTCATTTCCGTCTGCATCGTATGCGTCCGAAATGTAGTAATAGTAGTAGTAGCCACCATCACCGTCGTAAATCATGATGCAAGGTGCATCGGTGTTCATCGTATCGTAAACGCCCGCCGTGAGACCGCTCGTTGATAGGCTTGCGATTGATGCATTTTCAGTTGCCGAACCAACGTCCGCAAACTGAAACGCAACGCAGCTTAGCTTACCACCAGCAATATCCTGTGTCGCATAGCCGACGATGTCGGATGACACAATTCCGCTGTCTGCGGCATGGACTGCCCCCAAGTCCTCACGGCGGCAGAAAACGAAACGGATTCATGGTTTTAGACCGTGAATCCGCTTGGTTCCTGTTTATTGAATGACTGCGCTTTGTGGCGTCAAACGGACGCCCAAATCGGTTGCCTTTTCCAGTCGGACGGAATGCCCGTGTATGGTGTCAACCCGGGGAATTTTTCAAAGAGGGAATCAATGATTTCCTCGAAGCGCGTTTTCCATTCGGAATGTATCGCCTGCCCGAAGGAATCATGCGCAAGCATCCAGTTTAGCAACATCGCAACGGCGTATAACTTGTTGTTTGCATTGCGGACAACATTCCACATCTTGCCGGGCGGCAACTGGGGGGATATTGCGAACATCTTGTCCCAGAGTCTGCTGTGGTGAGCGCAGATATTTCGGACATAGACGAACGAGTGCATGCACGAATCCAATGTCGAGGCCTGAAGCGAGTAGCGGGCGGCGATAGGTCTCATGTCAAGTTTGAGCATGTTCTTGAACATCTTTGAGAGCGTTCCGAACGAGCAGATCTCAAGTGCCGTCCAAATGGGAAGGTCAGGGAATTGCAGATACTTCGCCTCGAAATGCTTGACGAAAAGCTCGTTCGACCGCTTGGTTTCGGAGATAAGCCCCTCGTGCCATTCATCGTAGTGCGACTGAGCCGGTCTGCCTGTCGAATCCGTCCGTGGCGTTATGAAACGGCGGTCGAAATTGTCCTTTACCGTATGGCCAAACGCGCCGTGTGCTTCTGCGAAATGATATGCAACGGCGGAGCGAAAACTAATCTCTACAGCGCCGAGGGCATCTGACACGCAATCGCGAAGAGCCTTGTCGATCTCGTATAATGCGATTATATCGGCGAACGAGATGCCGGCATTGAATACGCGTTCACCAGATTCGTCCTTGTGCTGGAAGCGGAGACAATAGCCCGTAAAGCGGTAATAGTTGGAATACGCGAGAAACTGCTTTGCTTCTTCCGCATCCGCAATCTGCAACCCGCGCCTTTTCAACTTCTCGACCTGACCATCATAATCAAGCCAGCCCTTTGGATAGGGCGATTTCACAACTATCTGCATAGAAAGAAACGCGCCCTTTATGGACATTCCCCGCACGAGGCGAGCAAGCGGTCCGGCGCGTATGTTGATTGTATTGTAGCATAATTTTCCGCTTGGTGCAATGGGGCATGCAGAAAAACATGTCCAATCTTGCATTTCCCAAAAGGTCTTCTTTCGAATGCGCATTTGCATGCGAAGTGTTTCGCCCAATTTCTCTCTATGCTGCGCGGTCTCCTTGCGAACTTGCTAAACAAGAAACAGCCACCTCGCATACTGCCCCCAAGAGCGGGGGAGGCTGTTGTAAGTGGCGATTCACAGCGAAAAAATCGAATTTGCATACTGGAAAATGAGTGGGCGATAATGTATACTGCGCGGCAAACTGTAACCCACGAAAGGACAACAATGAAGAAATACATTCCTACAATAGACGAGGTGATAACCAAGTACAAGGCCATCGCAAAGGTGGAGCGGCTGAAGTGCGGCAAACCTTGCGAAGGCACCGTGTGGAACACCATAAAGGGTTCGCGGAACGTCTGCCGCGCCGCCCGGCTCAACCTCGATTCGCCCATCACAGCCCTCACGCGCAAGCGCATCGACGAGGCGCTGATGGTATTCGTCGCCCGTGGAGTCGAGCGCATTTCGGCATGGACGTTCGTGAGCCAGCTCCGCGCCATGTTCGCCCGCTGGACACTTCCATACTACCGCGACGCTGGATGGACGATTCCGCCGCTGGAGCTGCCGTCCTTCCGCCACATGGCGCCGCGCTACGCCCGCCCCGGCGCGGAACTTCTCGCCAAGGTGCGCAAGTGGTATCTCGCGCTCGACGGCGAGATGTGGTTCGCCGCGACGATGATGCTGGAGTTCGCCATGCGCAACGGCGATGTTCTGCGCCTCAGGGACGAGAACTTCGTCGTGCGCGACGGCTCGGTGTACCTCTCCTACACGCCGCACAAGACCGCGCTCACGAGCGGACGCACCGTCTTCTGGCCCGTCCACCCCGACATCTGGACGCGCTTCGACGACATGGGCGGATTTCGCGGCTTCGATCTGACGGACGAAACATTTGCGGAGATGAACCGCAACCTCCGCGCGCTCGGCTTCACCGGGTCCAAGGCGTCCTACGAACTGCGCAAAATCTGCATTGACCACATCTACCAGAAGTTCGGAGCGGAGGCCGCGACCTCAATAAGCGGCGACGACATCAAAACGATTACCCGCTACTACGCCGACCCGACCCAACCCAACATCGCAAACGTGCGCGTAATCGACCTTATCTGATTACGCGCCGCATTTGCCGCGCTACAGGTCGAAGTAGATTGTCGCGTTCGCCGCGCCAAGCGTCCCACCGGACCGCGCCCAGCCAGTTGTCGCCTTGATCGCTTCCTCGTTCGCCGCCGCGAAGTGAATCTCTCTCAGTGCGTCGCAGCCGACGAACTGGACGTTCGATGCGTTCGGCGCGGGCAGCACGGACACCGACTTGAAGCTTGCGAACGTCAGCGCCGTGCAATCCTTGAAGGCGCGCGAGCTTATGGTCGTAAGCTTATACGCCGTCGATACGACGCGCTCTATCATCGGCGCGTAGACCGTGACGTATTCGCCAGGCGTCTTTGACGTGCTGATCGAAATCGACCTCGCGCCGTCAGAGATTCTTACGGAATACCTTCCGCCCGCCGCGTATTCGTGTGTGACGAGCGAAGCGTTCTCGCTGAAGCGCAACGGTTCGCTGCCGTCGCCCCAGTCTATGGGAAACTCCGACGCATTGTCGGCAATGTAAATCGAACCTATGCCGAAAGTGCGCGAATCGCCAGGGACGAGAATGTCAATCTTCGTTCCGACAAACGGCGGCTCCGGCGCGTCAACAAGCCTGACAGTTTTTTTGATGGTGATCATGGTTTGATTCCTTTCTGCTTTAGACAGGATTAACAGGATTTGCAAGATTATGAGGAAGACGGATGACGGGGCGCGGCGTTTCCGCCGCGCCCCGCGCCCGCCTTACACCGCCGCGATTACGACAACTGTCTTTTTGTTCAACTGTTCGTCGCCGTCTTCGATTCCTCCGCGAGTGCGAAAGGAGAATTCGAGTTCGGTGTCCGCCGCAACATCGGCAAGCGCCTCCGGCCACGCAAACTTCATGTGGTCGTAGTCGCTCTCGGTCGGCGTCAACGATTCGGAGTGTTCCGTACCGTCTGCGTCCTTCCACGCGACAGTAACCGTGTCGCCGAGCGCGGCGCTGAACATGAGGTTCGTGCCGTATGCCGCAAAGGGCTGTCCTTTCTTGATGACGTTCGGCTCGTCGCTGCCGATCCAAGAGACGCGGTTCACCGCAACCTTGACTCCGGCCTTGGCGTTTACGAACGTCACGTAGTCGCGGTCGATTGCCTTCTCAAGCCCGGAGAGGGACGAGATGGTAATCGCGCTTGAACACGTCGCCGTGTCGAACGGACTGTAGGGGCCTTTGACTTTGCCGCGCAGCGTCGGCGAAAACTTGAGGTAGTTGCCGACCTTGCGCGGGTTGCAGTCTCGGCTCACCTTTAGAGCCATCGTCTTCAGCACCGCGAGAAACGCGAACTCCAGCATATCCTTGTCGAATGGCAAGGTCTTTTCCTTGACCACCTCCTCGAATACCTGGCTTTCGTCGTAGATGGGGCGTTCCTTGAGCTTCAAGGTATAGCCGCCCGAGGGGTCGATGGCCGCATTGACGGCCACCGTATCGAATTTGGCTTGAATCTTTGCCATTTTCGTATTCCTTTGTTTGTTCCGGCGTATGGTATTTTGCTGTTCCGCAGCGACTCGCCCGCCGGTGGACTTTTGCCGCGCATCAAAGACTCTTGCCTTCGACACCCACTATATTTCCTCCCCGCGCTGGATTTTCGGCGTGGAAATTTCAGATTTTTGCTGCACACCGAGAACTCCTCGATTTGCCCCCTGTTTCGAGCGCCGAAAATTTGGTATAATATGCACCACTGTCATCTTTGAAGCCCACGCACAGCAAAGCAAAGAAAAGCACCGCACTGCAAAGGCCGAAAACAGTTATAGATTATATTATATGAAGATGAAGAACTACTGATGCGGCCTATCCGTGAGGTGCGACTGGGACGGGCTTAAGGGGGAAACCCAATCCACACCAGTTGCGCCAACACAACCAAGCCTTCACGGGCAAGGAGGATAGGACACATGAAAAGTCCATCTGAGGAAATGCCGCACGGCGACGGCTCAAACAACGCCGAAAACGGACGGGACGCCGAAATCGTCTCGAAGATGGAAAAGGAAAAGCGCACTCTCGCGATTGCGGCAAAGACAACCGTCGCAACCGTCGAGAAAGTTCTTAAGCCCGAATCCATAACATGGCAACTCTGCCGCACTGCCGCACTGACAAGCGCAGTTCTCGGTGCGGTCGTCCGCGTAGCGAAGAAACGCGACCCGGAGTTTTTCAATCTCCACAAGTTGAAGGAAGACGGCACATCCGCCGCGCTGACCTCTGATAAAACCGAAGCGCCACCACCAAAGCCGACCCCACGCCTCAAACGCCTTTGGAACGGCGCAAATAACCTCGTCCAAAAGCCATTCAAGCTGCTTGGCGGGCTTGTCCTCGGCTGGCTCTGCCACCGCGAACTCGCCAAGTCCGGCTTCGCCGTGTCGTTCTCCGTCGCCGAGCGAATTGCCGCGTTCTGGGGCGATGAGAAGGACAAAAAGGCCAGACGCCGCCCGACGCTCTACCGCCGCGTCAAGTATTGGTGCTTTCTGAACCTCGGGCTCGCGATGGCCGATATGTACTTAAAGGAGAACGACCTCTCCCTCGCCGACGCAAAGCGCACATACGACCTCTGCCGCCGATTCATCAAGGCGATAATCACCGAGGGCAACCCCGAAAAGACCTTCGCCCAACTCCTCGACTTTGCCACCGCCCGCACAAGGGAAATAAAGTGGTCATACTTCGACAAGTGCCAGGGCGGACTTTTCTCGCCGGAGGTTCAGGAAGTCGTCATCGTCATTCTCCAGTTCGGGCCGGAATGTTCCAAGACGCTGTTCGGTTCGTTCCGCCAGCTCACCGAGAAGGTCGATCCAGACGTGAAGCAGGTCGCCCGCGAACTCCGCGACGAGTTTTTGGAGTCGTCCGGGATGAAGTCCATTGCCGATGTCGCCAACCGCGCCGTCCTGCGGCTTCTCTCCGACTATTGCTCGATGATGCGCAAGGATGCCAAGAAGTTCCGCGACCGCGAGCGCATGGAGAAGTGGGCGCACGCGCAACAGGCGCTCGACTACCTCTCGTCCCATGCGCCAACACCCTCCAACGACGAGGTAATCGAAAGACTCGTCCACGAGTTCGCCCGCCGCGCCAATCTCGCGGGCGCGGCAACCTACGCCACACGCGAAATCGACGCGGAAGACGAAAACTATGAAGTGTCCGTAGTGATGGCCGCGCGAATCCTTGGCATAAACCGAAAGACGGTAGAACGATGGGAAAACCCTGATGGCAGAAATAAATGCCCTGTACCGGGCTACGACAAGAAACTGCGTCTCAAGGAGGCGGCGTTCATGGGATGGGTGCCGACATACACCCACTGGAAGCAACTCAACAAGAAAGAGCGCAATGGCAAGGGGAGTCCTCGCCATTGACAGACGAAACGACCATCACTGATGTTTGGGGCAAGCATCAGTGATGGTTGGGACAAACATCAGTGATGTTCAGGGCAAACATCACTTATGTTTTTTCATGCCAGTTAGCGGTGCTCCGGACGCTTCACGCCCAGCATCCGTGAAACGCGCTTCGTATAGCCTTTGAGAAACCACCGCAGCTTGTCCTCCGTCCAGCCAAGCTCCTTTGCAAGATCGCGGTTGGAAAGCTTGGCCTCGTAGCGACGGATAAACACAGCCCAATCGTCGGCGGACAACATCTCGCGGATGAGCGCAAGGTCGGTCTCGACGCGGATTTTCGCCGCGCCGCGAAGATTGCAGCCACCCGCATCCTCGTCGCTCGTGATATCCGCGAAGGTCTGCGCCACTTCATCGGCACCGGCGTTCGACGCCGTCGAAGCATCCAGAGATGCTCCAAAGCGGCTTTGCTGTGACGCAAGCGCATCTACCGCCTTGAGCGCGGCAAACCTCGCCGTCGTTGATACGAACGTTGCAGGGCTCGCTCCGCCGTCAGGAGTCCAATTGAGAAGCACGGCCTTCAAAGCCTTCTGCATCGTCTCGTCCTCCAGTTCCTTGCGCGTCTCTTCGCCCGCCGCTTGCAGGTCGGCGAATCTGCCGCGCTTGACGAGCGCGGACTTCACCGCCCACGCAACCGTTCCTTTTAACTCTTCCCAGTTGCCACGGAGAGCGTCATTGACGCCTCCTTCATAATAACGTGTCATGCGACACCGCCTTTCTTTGGTTTCGGTTCCTGCACCATGCCGGAACTTCAACCTCCGAGCGAAAATGTCGCACTTCACCTCTCTAAACCACCTCCTTCTTCCCCGTTCCCCACCCTCATCGCTCTTCCCTTTACTCTCTGCCCGCTTCTCTCTCTCCCATACCCCAATATTTATTGGCCTTTTTCGCTTTTTCCGCCCCTGCATCGCCTCCCCGCGAACGTAAAAAAGATGAAAAATCTTCAATGTCGCAAAAATGTCACATGCGACATTTCCCCCCTTGCGCTCGAAGCAATATTTTTGGTGCAATACCTGCCCTCTTGACGCCATTGACGGATGTATGGTATAATACTGTCGTTTTCCAATACAGGAGAAACACATGACAACTACATTGAGAATAGATGACAACTTGAAACGCGACTGCGAAGTCGTGCTTGACGACTTGGGTTTGAGCATGTCCGGCGCCGTCACGCTCTTCTTGAAGCAGGTCGTAAAGCAGAGAGCGATACCATTTGTCATATCCTGCGACAGGCTTCCAAGAGAGAACTACTCGAACTTGCGGACATCAACTCTCCGTGAGAGGGGGAATATCGCAAAACGCTTTGCCGCAGAAATGCGCGAATCGAACGACCGGGACTGGTCAATGGATGAAATCGACGCCGAAATTGCGGCATCAAGACGGTCGCGCCGCGAAGTGCGGTAGGGATTTACGCCATGTACGCGGTAATAGACACAAACGTTATCGTGGCGTCGCTAAAGACTCGCCATCACGACTCTGCGACTGCTCGCGTCATGGATGCCGTCTATTCCAGACAGGTGACGCCGCTTGTGAACGACGAGATACTTGCGGAATATAAGGAAGTCTTGAATCGTCCACACCTTAAACTCGATTCCGTCAAATGTGAATACGTAATCTCCCTTGTTTCCGACCTTGCAGAACGGTTCTCCCCAATACCTACAGAAGCAAATATGCCGGACGAAGACGACAGGGTCTTTTTCGAGATAGCACTTGCAGGACAAGAGATTGCGGACACCCATCTTGTCACCGGCAACGCGAAGCATTATCCGCCAGCCGACTTTGTCGTCAGTCCCGCCAAGTTCTGCGACATACTCGGCGTCTGAACAACCTATCCCCAGTCCACTTGCGCCAAATTTCCTCAACTTCTCGGGCAAAGTTCGCGTACTATTGACTACATGATGGCAAAAATTGTCGGCAACAACGCGACGTATCCCAAGTTCCTTTTGCCTTGGATTTTATGCTGCCGCATTCACCCCGTTGACAAGGTGAGGAAAATTATGGTAAAATACAGGCAAATGAAAAACAACTGCAAAACGAAGGTGTAACGTATGAGCCAAGCATTGCTGCAAGTAAGAGTTGACAGAGGGCTCAAAGAGCAGACCGCAGCCATCTATGACGCAATAGGCATCGATCTGCCTACGGCGATAAGGATGTTTTTCAAGAGAACGGTCATGGTCGGCGGCCTGCCTTTTGAAGGGAGGTTGACCATGTACGACAACGCGGCGCAGAGCGCCTTTGCATCAATGCGCCGGAAAGTCGAGGCGGAACAAGCGGACGAGCCAACGCTTGATGAGATAAACGAATACATCTCATCCGTCCGCAAGAGCAGGAAATCGAACAAAGTCACAGCAAGGTAGCGGGCATGATAAAAGCCGTCATAGATACGAATGTCCTTGTGTCCGCTTTCTGGACTCCGAACAGGCGGTCGCCAACCGTGCGGATTGCCGATGCCATAACGAAGGACTTGTTCACGCCTCTCTATTCACCGCAGATGATAGCGGAATATCGCGAGGTCTTGTCCCGCTCGAAGTTCGGGTTCTCAGAAGAAGAAGTACACAACCTCGTCGATCATATCGTCACACACGGCGAGTTAGTGGAACCGTCCGAGACCGATGACTATTTCCCGGACCATGACGACAAGGTGTTTTTCTGCACGGCTTTGGCGGGAAGCGCAGACCATTCACTTCTTGTCACCGGCAACGCGAAGCACTATCCGCCAGCCGACTTTGTCGTCAGTCCCGCCGAGTTCTGCGACATACTCGGCATCTGAGCTCCCTATCCCCAGTCCACTTATTGCGCCAAATGTCCTCATCTTCTCGGGCAAAGTTCACGTACTACTGACTACATGATGGCAAAAATTTGTATGTTCTCATTTTGCAGGGAATTGTGCAAGGCTTCGGTTGCCGGCGGCGACAAGCGCCAGACATACACTTTTCAATATGGCCGAATCGCCCAAAAAGAGTCGCAGGAGTAAATGGAGAAACGATATGAAAGAAACACATAATAAAGATGAGGCGAAACAGCCACAGCCTGACCAGGGCGAAATGCCGCCTTTCGATTTGAAAGCATACTGCAAAGAACATTACAGAGAGGCGGTTCTGACGCTTGCCTGGACTATTGCGCCGAAGGACAATTCCAACCATAGACGACTGATCTTTGGTCTTATCGAGATGATTCCCAGCTTCTTGGGGGCACAGCGGGGATGTGACGAGCAGAGAACAAAGATAAGGAATTGGAAACTGTTTTTCAAACGGGAGATTGTCGATGTCTCGAATGCGTTGGCATTGTTCGAACGCACGGCAGATTCCGGCTATATTCTGCCTCCGTTCCAAAAGACGCGAATCAACATACTGCCAAAATCGGTGCAAGGTCAGACGTCAATTCGCACGCCGTTGTGGGGAACCGCCTACAATAACAACCCTCCATTCAGGCGAACATTTTATGCCTCGGCGCAGATGAGTCATGTAATGGCAACCGGACGGCTTCCCGACCTTGAAAAACTCGTGGGTATTGAAACTGTTGCGGCATGGTTGAAAGACCGGCTGTATTTTAACCTTTCCGGCAACCTTGAATATCTCGCAAGTTTCAACCTCGTCTTGCCAAATCCTTATTACTGCCACTCGCAAATGCGGCTCCTGCCGCACAGCGGACAGCACGGCGAGGATAGCATTCGCCTCTCGCTTGACCGCGACTGCTCTCAAAAGGAATTGCATGTGCGGATAATCGAACGCACGAACAACGAGTTGCTGCCCTCGCGCCAGATGGAGGCGGAACGCGACTCGATGATCATCCCGTTGCATGGCATCGGTGATGAAGTAGGGGTTGAAATGACGGACAAGTGGGGGCGCATTCTTGACAGTCATGATCCTACGCCGTTCATAAGGGCGTTCGACCTGAATTTTAGCGTCCAAACCTCTACCAAGAAATACATCTGCCGTGATGGAGTGCCACACAATGTTGCCAGAACATCCAACACCCAGACATTAATCGCCGACAGAAATCCTGAATCGGCCTTTGCCCAATTGAACCGTAAACTTGTCGATTTGAGGATCGAGCGTGATGCTGCTGAAAAGGCCAAAGACCAGCACCTCTTCTACGGGAATGTGGGGGAACATGAGCGATTCATCCGCAAGCTCGTGACCAAAGCTCGGAAAACATTGTTAATCATCGACCCTTATTTCTCCTTGAAAACCGTGGATATGTATTTGGAGGCCGCCAACGACAATGTCCAGACGAAGATTGTTTGCACAACCAAGGGATGGGAAAGCGATATCAAACACAAAAGCAAAGAGAAAGAGAAGTATTATAGGAAGTTGAAGGAGCGAGTGGATGAGTTAAGGAGGAAAAATTTTCAAATTGAAATAAGGGTGGTCGGCAAGCACCAGATTCATGACCGCTTCATCTGCATAGATGGCGATGCCGCATGGATGCTCGGCGCTTCAATGGACAAGCCCAAAGGCAGTCTGTCGGCGATTGTCAAACTTGCTAATGGCAAGGGTGTGAATAAATACTTGGCGAATTGCATAGAGAAAGCCCCCGGGCAGCCGTTCGACGACTGGAAGGAGGAGAATGAGCCTGCCAAATAATCCGCATGGACAACCAGAGGTTTACGAGAACAAAGAAATTCCGCCTCGAATTGGATTCCCTCAGTTTCTAACGAGGTTTAGGCGTGGGAAATGGTTAATCCCAGGCAAAGTTACCTTGGATCCCTCATTGAAAGGTTATGAGTCAGATTCACTTGATTGCCCGCTCGATTTTTATGCAATAGACAAGAGCGTAAGGAATTTCAAGGATTTCCTTGTTGATCGTAATCCGGAAATGGATATGACGCCTGGGAACACGGATTTCTGGATTGAACTTCTTAAGCATCAAACAGAAGAAATCTATTTCATTGATAAATATTTTTCTTCTAAAAACCTGCTGAGGCTTCTACATATTTGCGAACGATACGATGACAGGGCTACTTGCAAGGTACATGTGTTAATTGGCACAATGAACGAAGGCCAAACTCCCGAAGCTCGAAAGCGAGAAATCAGATGCGTACTTGCCAGTTATAATCGCGGACAGGCCAAGAAAAAAGTCTCTGTGTATCTTATGAAACGTGCCGACATGGAAATCATACACGACCGCTTCGTTGTGTTTGGCAAAGAGAACATTGAATGCTCCTATTGGCACTTTGGCGCCTCCGCCGGCGGCATGATGGGCAGGTTAAATGCCTTCTCCGGCCCTTGGCTAGATAAACAACGTAGGTTTGCAACCCTTGCAGCCAAGTTCAAAGAGAGGGCAGATAAAATCATGGAAACGGAAGGAGATTCTGATGACTGACAGCAACAACAGCACATCGCTAAAGAATACGAATGCCCGGTCGGCATTGCGAAGATTGCTTTACGATAAACGCGAGCACAAGCCGAGCTCGTATCTTACGCTTTTGCAGGAGGTCTCAAAAGAGGTTGTCTCCAATGATGAAGAACGCTCGGCATGTTACCCATCTTCTCCTGTGACGTCTCTTCAAGAATCCAATGCCCCCGACCAGTCCCTCTACAACATTCCGACCCACTACTACTACAAGATCGGAGCGAATGTCGCCGCCGAGGATTTTGCAGACTACTTTGCCTGCATCGAGTTGATCCCGTCGCCGTTCATAGCGCGCGAACTGCTGTTTCTTATGTTCGACTCCGTGTTTAGCAGGGACGATGAGACGCTGAAAAATGGGTTTGTCGGTTCCGTTCCGTTTTTCCTCTCCGAATGGAAGTGGTGTGGCGGCAAATCCATGCTGCTCCTGTTTAGCGTGGCTTTCGACTGCCTCGTCGAAAGGCCTTATGCAGAGGAACTTATAAAACGACTTCTCGCATCACGTGAAGGCAAGGAGAAGGCTGCGCTTGCGATTGTCGCCGTTTCCCTTATCGTCTATTTGCTGCAAGGCGATATTGCAGAAAGCAAGGTGGATCGCTACGGCAGGAGAAATGATTTCAAGGATAGCGTCTTTCGCCTATACAAGAACATCGAGCCGCAACTCGACGTCCTGCTGCCGTTCGTCGACATGGAGATGCTGTCCGTTCTCTTCGGGCTGGATACCGCCAATGGCGATGCCGTAGAACTGAGTCTTTTCAAGGAAACGGGTGCATTGCCAAGCGGGAAAAACCGCCCATATGCGCAAGCGTTGATTGTTGCCCGCCTCATCGACGCCAGGCTGTCGCAATCCGAGTGGACGCTTCTGCTTTCACGATCTCTTGCTTTCCCCGATAGGTCTCAATACTGGGAAATCAAAGGCCACAAATCGCTCGGCATCTATGCCGGCGCCGCCGTGGCGCAAGCCGACGACCCTATGAAGATTTGGACTGACTGCCGCGCGGACTGGAACCAGCGCATCTACCGCACACTTCATGAGTACGACAGTGCCTCGTCGAGTTATGCGTCAAAGACCATCTTCGACGCCTATCTCAGCACCGCTGTGTGCGCAATCGACAATCTCCTCTATAGCCCACAGATGCGAGGCGCCGGAAACTCCGCCATAACCGATACGGACATGGCCACCGCCTTTGCCATTTGGCAGGAAGCCTGGGAAGACTGTGAAACGGCGCTTTATTGCCGCTTCCTGCCCACCACGGCATTCCATATGATTCAAGTGCTGTTTGTATATGCGGCGATGAAATTCTCGAAATGTCGCAAACTGGACCTGATGAGTCTGCTCGACCGGTTGCCTGTCGTGGAATTGCAGAACATTGGCAGACAGTCCACTCAAGAGGCATGCCTCAAGACCCTTAGAGCAAATAAAGTAGGCAATATCGAGGATTATAAAGCGGCCGAAGAAGCCAATCCGGAATTATTCGCAAAGGCAGAAGAGTCCTTTTCTTCAGACTCATCGTCTCAGCAACGTAGCAGTTAGTTCGCTGTCAAGTTATCGTGCATACTCATCCAATCCGCCGCGCGAGGGGTTGGAACGGGGCGGCAGCCTGAGGCGAGGGGGATGGAGGCGACATTCTCCCAAAGAAGAAAAATCCCTGATCGGATGTGGCGTTGGAAAGGCAAAAAGGCTTAAAACCCTTGGTGTTTAGCGGTTATTTGCGAGCATGAGTCTCATGAAGCAGGGCTGATTGCCCAAAATTACCCACTTGACAAAAATGCGATTTGCCAAAATTCGCTATAGACAAGCAACTCAAGAATATGCTACAATATCGGTGCAAGGCAAAATAGGCTTGTAAGTTGTCTGGAGCAAAACGGCGGGTGCCGTGGGATTTTCAGGCGCAGGTTTATCAGCCGAGCAACAAAAAGGAAAACAACTATGAAGAAACTTATGATTGCGATGGGAGCCGCCGCGCTCTTGGGGGCAGTCCATGCGGAAGATACGGGAATCGTGTCGTCCGACATCGTGGGCTACAATACAGAAGGTTT
>OCTX012205874.1_pt1 | contig 15431 bp, 17 predicted proteins | sample 1539691 | NCBI WGS metagenome assembly OCTX01 (sample SAMN02144231, study PRJEB22623) | gut metagenome | biome: sheep rumen | host: Ovis aries | place: New Zealand | reverse complement strand
GGTAAAGCACGACCGTTGCTTTGTTGGTAATGACCGGGGAATCTGTGTCCGCGACTCCGTCGACCGGGAAACGTTCCGTAAAGCGGCAGGTCTTTCACCGGAACAGATGGCGCTGATCTCCCAGACCGTCGGCGTGCTTCCCTGAGGATTGTTGACACATATACTGACATCAGTATATGATGTGATTGAATTTCCTTGATAAAACGGATTTGAGTATTATGGAAAGAAGTGAGCTTACCATGCGTTATAAAAGGATTATTTACTGCGCAGTGAAATTGTTGACGGCTGTTACCTTTATGACCTTCGGAAATTCTGCACTGGCCGGGGAAACAGATAATCCGGTCCGGGAGATCTCATTCTCTGAAATCGAAGGAGTACGTGTCGGCAATGCTCAGGATGATGTGGCGAAGACCGGTGTTACTGTACTCTGCTTTCCTGCTGGGGCGAAAACCGGCGTAGATATAAGAGGGGGAGGTCCGGCTTCAAGGGAAACCCCTGTACTGGATCCCACGAAAGAGAACATCGGGATTCACGCGATTGTTCTCTCTGGTGGCAGTGCGTACGGATTGGCGGCAGCCGACGGGGTGATGCATTGCCTTGAAGAACACGGTATTGGCTATGATACTGGCTTCGCTCTGGTTCCGCTGGTAGTGCAGAGCGCTATCTATGACCTTTCCTATGGCAGCGCTACAGTACGCCCGGATCAAAAGATGGGCTATGCTGCCTGTATGGATGCGCTGCATAAAGGAAAACCGGTCAGCGGTTCCGTTGGCGGCGGGACCGGCGCTACCGTAGGGAAATTGTGCGGTATGGGACAATCCATGAAATCCGGCATCGGGTACCATGCAGTACAGATTGGGAAACTAAAGATTGGTGCGGTGGTCGTGGTGAATGCGCTGGGGGATGTGTATTCCATAAGCAGTGGGAAAAAGATTGCGGGCCTCCTGAACCGGGAGCGTACCTCTTTTATGGACAGTGTTGACGAACTGTGCCGTATCTCGCAGCCCTCGGATCTGTTTACCCGTACGAACACAACGATTGGGGCTATCATAACCAATGGTAATTTTGATAAGGCGGAACTGACGCGTATTGCCGAACAGGCGGGAAATGCCTATGCCCGTACCATCAGGCCGGTGGGTACTCTTGCTGACGGGGACACGGTTTACGCGACGTCTTGCGGCAAGCCGGTGCAGGCAGACATCAACATGGCGGGCACGATGGCGGCGGAGGTTATGGCCAAAGCGATTGAAGACGCAATCACATCATCCACGACGGATGATACAGAGTATATCTCCCATTGTTTGGGATTGAAAACCAGGTAAGCAGAATTTCATAATTACGTTTAATCGTGCAAATCGTGGTTTAACAGAGTGACGGAGGGTATTGTGAATTTGAATACACTCAACATACTGGCGGATGCCATATCTGAAGTAGGATCGTGGTGGTGCTGGCATGTAAATGATGACATGGTTCAGCTGGAGTTTTGTGATGTGTTGCTTTATGATGAATCAAAACCGGATAAGGAAACGCATACCACAGATGTTTTAGCTGTTCGCTTCTATCGCCATATCTTTGCGGTCTTTCTGGACAATTTAGGTGAGAATGACTGGCCCGTCCATTTCCGGGATGACGATGCGGTTCTTTATCAAATCGATACGTATGATCTGGCGTTTGATGACATAAAAGAAGCTGCATCATTGCTAAACGACTATAAGAATAAAATACCTGTCAAAAACTTCAACGGTTTGGAAACGCTTTCAACCGCAAAACATCTTCTATGTGCCAGATGTGGTGAAGTTGGCTTTATTGTTGGCGGAGACGAGATAGAGGTTGTAGGTAAAAAAGGAAAATATAGTGAAGAGGAAATAGAAACTGCCGTTAAGAAATGGTGGGATTATTGGAAGGATTATTGGAAATTGAGGAAAACGAAGCAGGCATATGCAAAAGATTATGCGTGTGAAATCACGATCCCGATAAGACAAAAATGATCCGGAGGGAAACTGGGAATTTACTGGGAATCTGTTGAGGGACCAATATGAAAAAGAAAAGATGTAATTTCAGTTTTGGCTCAAAAGAATATCACGTATCGGAAAAGGCTCTGGAATATCACGATACACGCTGGTGTAAGCCCGAGCACAGAGACAGGGAACTATTTGCCATGCTTGTCCTGGAAGGGATGCAGGCCGGTGTGAGCTGGAATCTTATTCTGAATAAAGAGGACAACTTCAGGAAAGCATTTGACGGTTTTGATCCTGAAATTGTAGCAAACTATGACGATGCAAAGTTGGAAGAACTGATGCAGGATCCCGGTATTATCCGTAACCGGCAGAAGCTGAGAGCGGCCATCGTCAATGCAAGGGCGTTCCTGCAGGTACAGGAAGAGTTTGGCAGTTTCAACACATACATTTGGGGGTTCACAGACGGCAAGGTAATCGACCATCATCTGCTGGACGGGAAAGATATGCCTGCAAAGGACGCGCTTTCTGAGAAAGTCAGCAAGGATCTGAAGAAGCGGGGGTTTAAGTTTGCAGGGCCTGTCATAATCTATTCCTACCTTCAGGGGATCGGTGTTATAAACGACCACTGGGAATATTGCGACTATAGATAGCCGGGAGAGTTTAAATGAACAGTAAAAACATCTATGAAGAATTGTCAATGACATTGCTGCAGAAGGGATGATTGGCATTCTGCGCGGAATTGGGGCAATGCACTATATTCGCATTTTTCTAACAGCCGTAGATTTTTCTGCGGCTGTTTTGTTATAATGATGATGGTAATACAAATCTTGATTTGAAAGAGGTGTTCCGTGATTCACAATATGATTTTTGATATAGGCAACGTGCGGTTGCCTTTGCGCCGCAGTATGAAAAGGAGATCCGGAAGACGCTTGAAAATGTGGCGCAGGCTTTTCACAAATGTGAATACGCCATTCCCTGGATCCGGGAATTGAAGGGGATGGGGTTTAACGTGTACTATCTTTCCAACTATTCGGAGTTTTCCATTACGGCCAAGTCTGCGCTGCAACACATCAGCGCAAAAACGCTTTCGTTTGTGCAGACTGTACTGGCCTTGTTCTTTTGCGGCGTTCTTTGTACTGGGAGAAACGTTGAGCCCGGCAGGCATTGCGGGCGCGGTGATTATCACGTTGTGCGTACTGTTGGAAAATATTCTATAGTTAGCACTGTATTCAGTATTAATACTTTGGTATGAGTTTTCTGCACGCCCATTTACTTTTAATTCCTGAGACCATAGACTGTTTTTGCCTTTTATGGTAAAATTTAAAATCAAGATTAGGCTGCAACTATTGCGCCTGAAAAAAAAGAAAAGGGGTGAAGAATTAAATGGGTCCTGTAACCTCTAACCCATTCCTGGTTGCTATCATTAACATGACTGTCGTTTTTGGTGTGCTGATTGTCCTCGGCGTCCTGATGCATGTAATCGAAATGGTTGATCCTACCAAGAATTGAAAGCGCTGAACCAGTCTCTGAAAAAACGAATTATCACAGTTCAATTAAACGAGAATCGCGGGATTACGGATTATTGTCTGCAATAGTCTGTAATCCCGTTTCGTATACTTGAATGAAGAAACAAATATAAATTCTCGTAAAATAATTGATTTTGGAAAACGGATTGACTATAATGACAGGGAATCATAATCAGATTCAGGGAAACAGTACTCAACTATGTCACCGAAGTGGATTCGTTGCTGCGGATACTGGATGCCTATCCGAAATTCCTGATAGCGCGTACCCGGCACGATGAATATCAATATAATAGAATAAGAATAGTTGACATTGGCAACAAGGAAGAGGTCATCATGCTGAAACAGATTGTGTTTATACTGCTGGCTCTTTGTCTGGGCCTCACGGCCTGCGCCGGCGGGAGGCAGCAAAAAGGCGGCACGGCAAAGAATGCCCCCGGGAATGCTGCATTGGAAAAAGTAAAAACGGAAACGGTCCATACAAAGGGGGAGGCGGCTATGGGCAAAGAGCATGTTGGGAACGTTTTATCAATTAAACTGAACAGCGGCTATGCCATGCCTGTGCTGGGCCTTGGCACCTGGAGCCAGAACAATCAGACCGCGGCGGAGTCTGTGTATACCGCGCTGAAACTTGGTTACCGCCTTATCGACACGGCCCGGTATTACGGAAATGAAAGGGGCGTGGGAGAAGGTGTGAAGCGTGCGATTGCGGAGGGTATCATAAAACGGGAAGAGGTTTTCATCACCAGCAAAATCATGCCCGGTAACTACGATAACGCGGCTGCGGCCATTGATGCTTCTTTGAAAGACCTGGGCGTTGCCTATCTTGACCTGATGCTGATCCACCAGCCGGGCTCCAATGACAGGGCCGTGTACCAGGCAATGGAGCAGGCAGTAAAGAAAGGGAAGATTCGTTCCATTGGCATTTCCAATTATTATACGAAACAGCAGGTGGACGAAGTCCTTTCCTATGCAAAAATTGTTCCGGCTGTGATTCAGAATGAAAACCATATTTATTACCAGAACACAGCGCTGATGGACTACGTGAAGCCATACGGGACGGTAATCGAATGCTGGTATCCTTTCGGGGGCCGCGGCAATACCAGAGACAGTTTTGAAAACAAAACGATAGTGGGAATTGCCGAGAAACATAAAAAGACGCCGGCCCAGATCATCCTGCGGTGGCAGGTGCAGGCAGGCTACGTAACGATACCCGGATCTGCCGATCCGAAACACATTGCGGAAAATATAAATATGTTTGATTTTGAACTTTCCCCGGATGAAATGAAAGAAATCGCCGCGCTGGACAGGCAGCGGCGCTATGAGAACTGGTAACGGATTTCATACTGATTCGTATTCGGATGAATACACTGTACGGAGGAGGTTTTCTGTATGGATTACAATAAAACCGTCATACTGGCCTGCAGTTCCCTTACGGAATACGTGGAAGCCGCGCAAAAAAAAACCGGCACAGCCATGCCGGTTATTTACCTGAACAGGATTTACCACCGGAACCCGGCGGAAATGCAGGAACACATAAAACTGGAACTGGACTGCATGCCTGCCGGTATTGATACCGTGCTGGTATGCATGGGATTCTGCGGCGGATCCTGGGACGCTGTCAGGTCCCGTTACCGGCTGGTGCTTCCCCGGGTAGACGATTGCGTTTCCCTTTTATTACAGATGGGAGACAGCCCGGTCAGTAATCTGAAAGCGCCGGGTCATCTGTATGTGAGGGCAAAGGATCCTTCTACGGAATCCTTTAAGGCCATTTTTGAAAGATTAGTGAAAGCATATAATGTAGACGATGAAACAGCGGAAAAGCGGCATAAGGAATGGATGGATTTATATAACACCATATCCATCATGGACACAGGCATCAACAACAGCCGCAGGCCGGAATATGAGGCAACCGTGCAAAAGGATGCGGAATGGCTTGGCGCAAAACTGGAATATGTGGAAGGCGGCATTCATCTGCTGGAAAAACTCTTTACCGGCAAATGGGATGAGCAGTTCCTGGTGCTGGAACCCGGCTACGCGGTGGAAAAGGAACAAATGTTAATTTAACCGGGGGTTCCTTAATCAAAGTATCCTTTACCTGTCTATTTTGGAGATATTCCGAAACCGGTGGAAGAGTATTTTAAAACAGCAGACCTGAATCCACGTACATATGTGTTAAAAAATACAGCTGGCCAGACCTCGTTTCGCTATAAAACAAACGATTATGCGATTGCCCTGTGGACGGAATGTCTTCAGAAACGGAACGGGGGAAAGGAATTGCCGCAAGATATACAATTCTTATTCCGGTTTTATATGCGGGCGGTGTCAGAAGCAGTGAACGACTGGTTCCCCGTGCTTATGATCGTGACCAGTAACGCACCGGATAATTATTATACCCAGTTGCTGGACAATTACCGCAGGACACTGAACCTTCTGGTCGGTCCGACGGATATCCTTGTCAGCGGTGACACGCTGCAATTGAAAGATTACAGTAAACTGGACTGGCCCTGGACACTTTTTGACCCGGAAGCCAAGAAAACACGACATGAAACGGTATTCCCGCAAGAATGCAAAAAGGCGTATGATTTAGGGGCTGCGTTGCTAAAATAGGTTTTACCGGGCTCAACCAAAAGGTCGGTCATAGCAGGACGAAAAGCCCACGTGGAAAGAAAAAACAGCGGCTGCACGTTAACTGTGCAGCCGCTGTTGTGTTGCTGTGCGCATTTTATTTTCCGCTGTTGGCTTTGATGCACTCGTTGATGTCTTTGATCAGGGCGGGTACATCCAGTCCGTGTGCACCGGCGCCTTCACCGATGGTTTCGAACTGCGCGGCCATGCAGCCGATGCAGCCCAGGCCGTAATTGGCAAATACCTGCATGATTTCCGGATGGGCCTGAACGGCTTCAATAATATTGGTATCTGCTGTAATTACGTCGGCAGCGGTTTTAGCAACGTCATTCATTTCCATATTATCACCTCAAAATTTTATAATTGCAGTGTCATTATAGCATTGTTATATAAAAAGGAAAAGAGAGGGAAGAAAAATTCATCGTTTTTTCAAAAAAAACCTGTAAAAGTGTTGCAAAATCAAAATAATGCCTGTATAATGGAGAAAAGTGGTGAAAAGTGGGGTAAAGGGGTGAAGATAATGTTCCTGGGTGAATACCGGCATTCTCTGGACGATAAGGGTCGTCTCTTCATTCCTGCCAAACTGCGGGAGTCTTTGGGAAAACGATTCTATATCAGTAAAGGCTTTGACCATTGCCTGATGATTTATGACGAAACGCAGTGGAAACTGTTTTCTGAGAAACTGAACGCATTGTCCATGGGACAGAAAAAAAACCGTGACATAAAACGATTTTTCTTCTCCGGCGCCGATGAGTTTAACTGTGATAAACAGGGCCGTGTGCTGTTGAGCGCCAGCCTGCGGGAATATGCGGCAATCAGCAAGGATGCTGTAATCGTGGGCGTAGGTGATAAGGCGGAAATCTGGTCCGCGGAACAGTGGCAGGCCCGGGACACGGCTGCCGAACAGATGATAGAGGAAGGCCTGGATGACCTGAATCTGGATATTTGATGAGGCGCTTATGGATTTTTCTCATGTAAGTGTTCTTCTGAACGAATGTATAGACTGGCTGGTAACAGACAGGGATGGCATCTATGTGGACTGCACTCTTGGCGGTGCAGGACATTCTGCTGAAATCGTTTCGCATCTGTCGGATCAAGGACGTCTGGTAGGTATCGATCAGGATGACGATGCGTTGGCTGCAGCGTCAGAACGGTTAAAGGATGCGGCCTGCAGAGTGGATATTGTCAAATCCAATTTTAAGGATTTAACGAATGTATTGCGAAGGCTGGAGATAGAAAACGTAACTGGTATCCTTTTTGATCTGGGAGTTTCCTCCTATCAGCTGGATACACCGGAACGGGGATTTTCCTACATGCACGAAGGTCCTTTGGATATGAGGATGAACCAGGATGCTGCACTGACTGCGGATATTATTGTGAATACATACAGTGAAGCAGAACTGACGGGACTGATCTGGCGGTACGGTGAAGAACGCTGGGCGAAGCGGATTGCTCAGTTTATTGTAACGGAAAGGCAAAGAAAACCGCTGCATACTACCGGGGAACTGGTTGAGGTCATTAAAAAGGCCATTCCCAAAGGCGCCCGTAAAGACGGACCCCATCCGGCCAAGCGGACGTTTCAGGCTTTGCGGATTGAAGTGAATGACGAACTTAACATCCTGGACCGGGTGGTAGAGGATGCAGTGAACGCATTGAAGCCGGGAGGACGGATCGGCGTCATTACCTTCCAGTCATTGGAAGACCGGATCGTGAAACAGAAGCTGGCGCAGTTGGCCAGAGGATGTATCTGTCCGCCCCACATGCCTTGTGTATGTGGCAGAAAACCGCTGATCGGAAAACCGGGAAGTCTGGTTCCCGGTGAGAGAGAAATCGAAATGAATCCCAGGGCACGGAGCGCAAGGCTCCGTTTTGCAGAGAAACTGTAAATCGTCTGTTTGCAAAAGAGAAATAATCTTCACATTGGTGAATTAAATCATAAAATGAAAGCGGGCTTACCATGTTAGCAAGAAAATACAACAATGAAGAGCAGTGGACACAATCGGAACGGGAACGGTTAAGGGAGCTTGATGAACAGAAGCAACGTCGGCAGCGTATCCGGAAGGCTAATTATAAATTGTTCCGCCGCCGTCTGTTTGTTACGGTAGGTATAGTGTTAGCCATGTATTTTGCCACGGTTATGCGTAGTGCTGCCCTGGTTTCAGCGGGGAACCATCTGATCAGTCTGCAGAATCAGGAGTCCCAGCTGATAGCTAAGAATGCGGAACTGAAAATCGAGGTAGACCAGCTGAAAGGGCCGGAACGAATCACGTCGATTGCAGAAAAACAGTTAGGGATGAAAGTTGCGCGCAGCAACATTTATGTAAAAGCTATTAATCAATAGGTTATCGTTAAGAAAAAAGACGATCGGATCTTGTGCTTACCGTAGCCTTTTAAAATTATGAGTGAGAAAGAAAAATGAATTTTGAGAGGCAGCCTGTCCGGGCTGCCCTTTCAATTTAGGACGATAAATTCGGGCCGGGTGGAACAAAAGCCGGTAACAAAAATCCGAAAAGGGGGATTTGATTATGCAGAAACAATTGCAGCATTTGGTTGCTTTGCTGCCGGAAGTTAATGTGACAGGCGGGATAGATAAAGTTATAACCGATATTACGGCAGACTCCCGCGTGGTGCAGCAGGGAAGCCTGTTTATCGCGTTGAAAGGAGTCCATGCGGACGGGCATACATTTTTGGCAAAAGCAGCGGAGGCCGGCGCGGCCGCTGCATTGGTGGAAGATATTCCTGCTGCTGTACCGGAAGGACTGACGCTGCTGCAGGTTCAGGATGTGCGGGCGGCGATGGAAATCGTTGCACCCTGGTTTTTCGATTATCCCGGCAAGACCATGCGCATGATAGGCGTGACCGGGACCAACGGAAAGACTACCAGTACCAACATTATCCGCCAGGTGCTGAAAAGCGCGGGCTGTCAATGCGGCATGATCGGTACTATCAATGTAATGATCGGTGAAGAAAGTATAGTATCCCACAATACGACGCCGGACGTGGTGGATCTGCAGAAGTTTCTGTACCGCATGAAAGAAGCAGGCTGTCAGTATGTGGTGATGGAGGTGTCTTCTCATGCCCTGGCCCTGAAACGGGTGGCGGGTATCGAATACGATACAGCTGTGCTGACCAATATCACGGAAGACCATCTGGATTTCCATAAGACCATGGAAGCTTACCGGGATGCAAAGAGCCTGTTGTTTGAGCATCTGACTGACGGCAATAAAGGCAATAAGACGGCAATATTCAATGCCGATGAACCTGCCAGCAAAATCATTGCAGCGCGGACGAAAGCTCCGTATCTTACCTATGGAATGGGGAAAGAGAACGACATTTATCCTCTTTCCTATGAAGTGGGGGCCAAAGGCATGCATCTGTGCCTCCATACGCCGGCGGGAGATATGGACCTGCGGCTTAACATTACCGGCAAGTTTAACGTATACAACGTTATGTGCGCGGTAGGAGCGTTGCTGGCGGAAAAAATTGATAAAGAGGAGATCGAAAAAGTACTGAACGGTTTTGCAGGAGTGCCGGGCCGTTTCCAGCTGGTGGAGGCCGGCCAGCCGTACACGGTCATCGTGGATTATGCCCATACGCCGGACGGGCTGGAAAATGTACTGAATACGGCGCGGCTGATTACCAAAGGCCGACTGTGGGTGGTATTCGGCTGCGGAGGCGACCGGGATAACAGGAAACGTCCTATTATGGGCGGCATTGCGTTGCAACTGGCAGACGATGTAGTGGTAACCTCAGATAATCCCCGCAGCGAGGATCCGGAAAAAATCATTGATCAGATTGAGGTGGCGTTGAAGCCGGTACCGGAAGGAAAAACGGTAACTCGGATCGCAGACCGCAAAGAAGCCATTCATTATGCTCTGGCCCATGCAGGGGATAAGGATGTAATCATGATTGCCGGCAAGGGACATGAGAATTACCAGATCCTGAAAGACAGGACGATCCATTTTGACGACAAGGAAGTAGTGGAAGAATACTGGAAAGGGAAAAAAGTATGATTACGTTACGGGAAATTGTGGCTGCAACGGGAGGCCGGTGCGACTTTGCCGGAGATCCGGATTTTACCGGTATCAATACAGATACGCGGACAATTCAGAAGGGTGAATTGTTTATTGCACTGAAGGGAGAAACCTTTGACGGCCACGCCTATGCGGCCAGGGCTGTGGAAAACGGTGCGGCAGGTATCCTGGCGTCACGGAATGTGAAAGTGCCGGAAGGAATTCCGGTGGTGTACGTGGAAGATACACTAAAAGGTTATCAGGATATCGCCCATGCGTACCGTATGAAGTTTCCACAGTTAAAAGTAGTGGCCATTACCGGTTCCAACGGCAAAACATCTACTAAGGATATGGTGGCGGCTGTGCTTTCTTCACAGTACCGTGTAATCAAGACGCAGGCTAATTTTAACAACGAAATCGGTTTGCCCCGGACATTGCTGAGCATTCAACCAGATACGGAAATTGCGGTGGTAGAAATGGGGATGCGCGGGCTGGGCCAGATAAAAGCCATGTGCGCCATTGCCCGGCCTGATGTGGCTGTGATTTCCAACGTGGGTTCCACTCATGTGGGAGAACTGGGAAGTCTGGATAACATTGCAAAAGCAAAAAGTGAGATTCTGGAGGATCTGCCTGCAAACGGATTCGCAGTATTGAATGGGGACCTTCCCAGGGTACGTGCCATGGAAAAGAAACTCCATACAGGCGTAAGCTGGTTCGGGTTTACGGAAGCGGATGATGTAAGGGCGGAAAACGTGGAGATTACCGCTGACGGGAGTCGCTTTGTCTGCAATACAGAAGAGGGGAAAACGGCATTTTTTATCCCGCAGATTGGGGAACATAATGTGATGAATGCCTTATCTGCTATTGCAGTGGGGAGGTATTTTGGTGTACAATTAAATAATATAAAAACTGCGTTACAGGGAACAGTACTGACGGGAAGCCGGCAGGAACTGCTGCGCTTTGGCAGTTATACAGTAATCAATGATGCCTATAATGCAAGTCCGGCTTCTATGGAAGCTGCCTTTGCCACGCTGGCAAGGCTGAAACTGAGCGCGAAGCAACCGTGCCGTGCCCTTGCGGTGGTGGCGGATATGCTGGAACTGGGGGATACTTCTGCGGAAGCCCACAGGAGCGTTGGCAGGATGGCTGCAGCGGCAAAGACGGATATCCTGTTAGGCTATGGAAATGAAACAAAAGAAACGATTCGCGAAGCGGTCAAAGAAGGTGTCGCGGCATATCATTTTGCAGACAGGCAGGGGGCGGCTGACAAGCTGGCCGAAATCCTTCAGCCTGGAGACATTGTACTGCTGAAAGGTTCGCATTCCATGCAGGTAGCGGGTATCATCGACCTGGTTTTTAAAAAATAGAAGAGATAATATAAATTGGCAGTTTATCTGGAAATGTCCGGCGTTTCAAGGCATTTTCTGAATTCTGCCTTGGAAAGTCTGGTGCACATATGGATGTTACGGGCATGCAGGTTCTGGGGGCGCTTTTAACGGCCCTGGTTGTATGCGCAGCGTTAGGACCGGTGCTGATACCGGTTCTTCATAAATTGAAGTTTGGACAGAGTATCCGTGACGTAGGCCCTGCCAGTCACATGAAAAAAAGCGGTACGCCTACCATGGGCGGTATTATGATGCTGTGCGGTCTGTTTATTGCGATGGTAGTCTGGAACCGCTTTACACCGTTGATTGTTATTGCATTTGTACTGACATTCGGACACGCGCTGATCGGTTTTCTTGACGATTATATCAAAGTCGTGATGAAACGGAATCTGGGTCTGACAGCGAAACAGAAACTGGCCCTGCAGATTGCGCTGGCCATGGCGTATATATATTATGTGGAACAGCATGCAGGAGCCTCCGGGACGGATTTGTGGATCCCGGGAACAGCAATTACGATACATACGGGCTGGCTGTATTACGTGCTTGTACTGCTTCTTCTGGTAGGAACGACCAATGCGGTCAATCTGACGGATGGGCTGGACGGGCTGGTTTCCAGTGTCAGCATACCGGTTATGCTTGCATATTCCTATATAGCCTGGCACGCAGGCGAAGGGGATCTGTGCCTGTTTGCTGCGGCAGTCCTGGGAAGCTGTCTGGGCTTTCTGGTGTGGAACCGTCATCCGGCCAAAGTCTTTATGGGCGATACAGGCTCCCTGGCTTTAGGGGGAGCGGTGGCATCGCTGGCTTTATTGACCCATACGGAAATCCTGCTGGTGATTATAGGCGGGATGTATGTTTTGGAAGCATTGTCTGTCATTATGCAGGTTGCATATTTCAAGCGCACCGGCGGCAAGCGAATTTTTCGCATGACGCCTATCCATCACCATTTTGAACTGGGTGGCTGGAAAGAGACGAAGGTTGTAACGGTGTTTACCCTGGCAAGTTGTGTTTTCTGCCTGGCTGGCCTGGGACTTTGGCTTTTGGGGAAGGGTGGCATGTAATATGTCCGGAATAGAAAAAGTTATGGTGTTTGGCGCCGGTATCAGCGGCAAAGGCGCGGCTATGGAACTGGCGGAACAGGGAAAGACCGTTTTCCTGTATGACGATACGCCAAAAGAGCTGGAACCCGGACTGGCGGAGAGCCTGAAGCGAAATGGAGGCGGGTTTGCCAGCGGAAATATCGAAGAAATTTTGCAACAGGTACAGCAGGTTGTTCTTTCGCCGGCCGTCCCGTACAATCTTCCTGTTCTGCAGAAAGCAAGAGAAAACGGTGTCGAGGTGATCGCGGAAATCGAGTCGGCCTGGCGTAATTATGCCGGGCATATGGTTGCGATTACAGGAACTAACGGGAAAACCACGACTACGACCCTTGTAGGTGAAATGCTGAAGACCCTGCCTGTAAAAACGGCGGTGGGCGGCAATATCGGTCTGGCTTTGTCCAGAGAAGTAAAAGGACTGGATCGGAACAGCTGGGTGGCCGCGGAAGTTTCCAGTTACCAGCTGGAAGGAATCAAAGATTTCCGTCCGGATGTAGCAGCTATCCTGAACCTGACTCCGGATCACATGGAACGGCATAAGACTATGGAGGAATATGCCCGTTGCAAACGGAATATTTTTGCTAACCAGACCGCAAAACAGATTACGATTTTAAACTATGATGACCCGGAAGTCCGTACCTGGGGGAAATATTCCAAAGGTACATTGTGCTATTTCAGCCGGAAGGCCGTGTTGCCGGAAGGCGTATACATGAAGGGCGGAAGTTTCTTTATCAGGTGGAAGAACGAGGAAAAAGAAATCTGCCATAAGGACGAGCTCCAGATTTTTGGGGCCCATAATGAAGAAAATGTGCTGGCGGCCATTGCCTGCTGCTTTTTTGCAGGAGTGACCCCGGATACTATGCGTAAGACGCTGCTGGAATTCAGGGGCGTGGAACACAGAATAGAGTATGTAACGACGATTCACGGTGTTCCGTATTATAACGATAGTAAAGCTACCAATACGGATTCCGTGATCAAAGCATTGGAGGCGTTCACTAACGGACATATTGTCCTTCTGGCTGGAGGGCATGACAAAATGACCCCGCTGGGACCGATGATGGACCTGATTCGGGAAAAGACGGATATGCTGATCCTGTTAGGCGAAGCCAAAGAACGTTTCTATCAGGCGGCAGTTGCGGCCGGGGTAGAAAATATTGTTGTGGTGGATACGTTCAAAGAAGCGGTTGATACAGCGTATGCCAAAGCCAAAGCGCCCCAGGTGGTGTTGCTGTCGCCGGCCTGTTCTTCCTTTGACATGTTCCATGATATGGGTGAACGGGGACGCTATTTTAAAAAGCTCGTACACGAACTGAAAGATAAAGTATAATACGCAATACAGACTGTCGTCATGCGGCAGCGGAATGGAGACAACAATCAGATGAAGATCATTGTATCCGGCGGCGGTACCGGTGGACATATCTACCCTGCGCTGACCATTGCGGATACCATAAAAAAACTGTATCCGGAAGCAGAGATACGTTTTGTCGGCACGACCCACGGCCTGGAAAAAGATCTGGTGCCCCGCGCCGGATATCCCATAGATTTTATTGATGTGCAGGGATTTAAACGGAGCCTGAGCACGGACACGTTCCGTTCGATTTATAAGTTGTTCACGGGTCTTGGGGATGCAAAAAAACTCTTGGACAGGCATAAACCGGACCTGGTTATCGGTACCGGAGGCTATGTTTGCGGCCCCATTGTATTTCTGGCGGCTATGAAAGGGATTCCGGCCTGTGTGCAGGAACAGAATGCCCTGCCGGGAGTGACTAACAAAATTTTATCGCATTTTGTGAAAACGATTTTTCTTGGATACAAAGAAGCGGACAAGTATTTTAAGGGAAAAGCACGAAAGGTCTTTACCGGAAACCCGATCCGGGAGGAGATTTTAAGCCATACACGGTGGGAAGCGTTGCGTTTTTTCCAACTGGATGTAAATAAAAAGACCATCCTGATTGCCGGCGGCAGCCTGGGCGCTGCTTCGATCAACAAAGCTGCGTTCCGGCTGGAAAAGGAACTGTCCGGCAGGGACGATGTACAGGTTCTGCATGCTACCGGGAAAAATAATTACGAAGCCTACAGGAAACAGATTGAGGAAGCGGGTGGATTCAAATCGAATATCCACGTTTCTGCCTATTTATATGATATGCCGATGGCACTGGCTGCAGCCGATCTGGCAGTGTTCCGGGCCGGAGCTATCGGGCTGGCGGAACTGACTGCCCGGGGTATCCCGTCTATCCTGGTCCCGTTCCCTTACGCTACGGCCAATCACCAGGAATTCAACGCCAGGGCGTTAGAGGCGGCCGGCGCGGCACAGGTGGTCCTGGACAGGGAACTGAATGGGGATATCCTGCAGGAAAAGGTGGAGCGGCTTTTGCATCAGGAAAGGGAATTGCGGCAGATGAAACTTGCCGCTGGCAGGGCAGGCCGGCCTGAAGCCGCTATGGATATTGCAAAACAGGCAGTTGCTTTGATAAATACAAGGAAACGCTGATTACAAAAAAGAATTCTGTCAGCGGTTTCCAAAACGAAGGCGGAGGTAAAGCAGATGTTGGACAATTACAGACATATCCACTTTATCGGTATCGGAGGAGCCGGGATGAGCGCGTTAGCGTATGTGCTGGTAAAACGCGGCTTTGATGTGACAGGCTCCGATCTGCAGGTCGGGCATATGGCTTATGAACTGGCTGAAGCGGGTGCTTTAGTATACATGGGTCATGACGAGTGCCAGATCGAAGGAGCAGAGGCGGTTGTTGTTTCCTCGGCGATTCCTAAGACGAACCCGGAACTGGCGGCTGCCTGTGCCAAGAATATTCCTGTTTTGCATCGC
>OCTX014517602.1_pt1 | contig 15433 bp, 20 predicted proteins | sample 1539691 | NCBI WGS metagenome assembly OCTX01 (sample SAMN02144231, study PRJEB22623) | gut metagenome | biome: sheep rumen | host: Ovis aries | place: New Zealand | reverse complement strand
ATTTACGATCGACGACGCGATCGAGCGTTGCAGGGACAGGGCGCGTATCTCAGAATTACATCACATGATGCACGCATCACGGGAATGGGAGCAGGTGGCGGTATGGCTTGAACGGCTCCGGGACGCACCGGAAGCTGTCGAGGCGGCGGAACTGGCTCTCGCGCCGGTCTGCTCGGGCGACACGGTCTATGATGTCCGGGAGCGGCAGATCGAGAAGACCCGGGAGCAGGTAGAAAAGATTCTGGAGGGACTGGTATGACATATAAGACGGTACCGAGCATATTGCTCAAGATGGTGACTAATGGGGAGCTGACGACCAAGCAGGCGGCGAATATCCGGGACGCTCACGAGAACGAGCGGGCGGAGTGGCGGAACAAGCTCCTGCAGGTTATGAGTATGGGTTATGAATACGGCCAGCGGGGCGACCTGATATCGAAGAGCAGGTTGACCGCAGATATTATCACGGGAGGACATGACGTATGATAATCAGGATCCTGGCATTTATCGGGCTAATTGACATCGTGCTTTTTGTGTCGGCGCTCATGTCCCTGCTCCTCTACAACCTCGATGGCCGGCGCGGATACATCAACGAAGATGAGGGAGACGACGAGGAGCAGGCAGAGTATCTGGAGCAGTGGAGGCGTGATCATGAGGAGCGCAAGGAACGTAAAAAGTGATAATTCCGTCATAATTCCGGTGGAATCAGGCCCAATTCCAGTGGAATCAAGGACAATTCCTCGGGAATTATGGCGATTCCAGTCGCCCGAATGGTACGAATTTGAAGCCGCCACACCGGTAAATCAGCGCTTCAAGGCATTACGGGTGTGCGGTTTCCTCCTCTGTGCCGGTGGGGCAGTAGTGGTCATGTATATGAGTAGGCCGCCGACGGAGCAGGTACTCGTTATTCTCTCCTGTGTGCTATACGTGCTGGTATTCGATCCCTTCGCGGCGATCGGTGCGATATTGGCACGCGCCAGCAGGGCGATCCTGGCGAGCGCAGTCTGCCTCATGGGTGTGACGGTATATGTTCCTTCGCTGGGACTTGCCGGTGCCTGCATCCTGTGGACGATGACCGCGACAGCAGTTGTCCGGAGATTCAACAGGCGATACCTGATGCAGGACACTTTCGCGAGCGCTCGGGCGATCCCGGACGCGATCAGGACTGCACCGGAAAGCAAGGCCGGTCAAGCATGGAGGCACGGTGGCGCGAAAATGGTCAACGCGATGGCTGCGGAGATCGGAGCGACCTGTCGGAATGACGCAGAGGTTAAAGCGCGTGAATTAAGTTACTACATTGGTTATCAAACAGCAGATAACCGAATAACAGAGCTTGCCCGGGAAAATAACAAATTAAGACTTAGAAACACCATACTAGAGGGCGCAGAGGCCGAAAAGGGCGAGCTTTTACGACGAATCGATATGATAGAGGACGAAAACAAAAAACGTCTTAAAATGGCGAATACGGAGCGACAGCAGCTTATCAGGAAGATTCGGGAACTTGAAGTTACCAATGCGGAACTGGTGAGAGCTGTACCGGAAGAAGCTCCGGAAGATGATGCGGGAACTGTAGAAGCAAAACTCGACCACGCATTCAGAGAATTACACATGACAGATAAGGATGCGGCGGAGTATGCCGGATGCTCTCAGAAAAAAGCATGGAAATACAGAAAAGACAACAGCATTGAGCCAAGAGGAGGAGCTACATGAACGACATGACACTGAACGAATACCAGCGGCTGGCCGCCCGGACGATCAATCCGACGCTGACAGTACAGGAGCAGACGGAACACGCTCTCTTCGGAATCGCATCCGAAGTTGGAGAACTTAACGGATTATTCCAGAAGAGATTACAGGGGCATGTCATCGACGAGGAGCATCTTCTGAAGGAGTGCGGAGATATCTTGTGGATGTTAGCGGAGATACTGACAGCCAGAGACCATACGCTCGAAGATGTTGCGTGCATGAATATTGCAAAGCTGAAGGCCAGATACCCGGACGGATTCGACACGGAGCGCAGCTTACACAGAGGAGCAGGAGACGTATGACACCGGAGAACGAGGCGAAGACGAACTATCTTAAACGGTACAAATGGGATTTGATAGCCCTTGAGGAAATCGAAGGAGAGATAACAGCTTGCAGGCTCGGCGCTCTGCCGGGCGCGATATCCTATACCGGAATGCCACACGGAGGCGGAGACAACAAGGCAGACCTCGCGAACTATGCGGCGCGTATCGACGAGTTACTGATGAAGTTCAAGCGTAAGCGCGAGGAAACAATCCGAGACCTGCGTGAGATTGCCGATGCTATCGATGACATGACAAGGCGAGACCCGAATGATGCGGCACTGAGTGCATTACTCCGATACAAGTACATACAGAACAAGAAGTGGGAAGAGATAGGGGTACTCATGGGGTATAGCGAAATCCATGTTAAGAGTACGCTGTACGGAAAGGCGCTGATGAAATTCAAAATACCTACGAAATCATACGGAGTTTTCTGCTATGATGATAGCGTCGAAGTATAGGATAGGAGCTGTGGATAGGTGAAAACCTTCCCGCGCTCGATGGGTTCCTCCATTATCCATGTATTACCCTGTTAGGGCCGGACATGTTCCGGTCCTTTTTGATTGCCATGAAGGAATTGAACAAGGATTCGTTTTATAAATCAATGCGGTGGCAGCGCAAGCGCGAAGCTATCCTGAGACGGGACGGATACATGTGTCAGTACTGCAAGCGATACGGCCGGACGGTGAGCGCGACCGAAGTGCACCACATCAAATTCCTGGAAGACTTTCCGGAGCTGGCACTTGATAACAACAACCTTGTGAGCCTGTGCAGTGCGTGCCATCGCAAGCAACACCCGGAAAAGGGGCGGAAAGCAAGAGGCAGATACTCGGCAGTGAGCGACCGGGGCGGAGGCGACAGAAAACGGGTCTGATAGCCCCCCCCTAATTGTCTGACAATTCGGGCAAAATCCGTAATGGCTCGGGTGCCTTTATCCATCTCTGACCGGTTTTTTCGAAAAGGGGGAACGCCGGATGGAAGCAAAAAAATGGAAAACACGAATATCGAATCACCTCCGGCAGGCAGACATCGACCCTAAGCAGTATGACGCGCTGGTGCGCACTTTGGCCGACATCTTAGAGCAGCGAGACATCTGTTTTGAGCAGTATCTTGAGGCAGGGCCGGAGCCGGTCATTGAGTACACGAACAAGGCCGGCGCTACGAACCTGGTGAAGAATCCTAAGCTTGTCATGTGGATCGACCTAAACACGCAGGCACTCGCTTACTGGCGGGAGTTGGGGCTTACTCCGTCGGCCTACAGGAAGATGACCGGAGCTAAGCAGGGCGAAGAGAAAGGGAGTGCTCTGGTGGAAGCGCTGAAAGCGATTGAAGCCGGTTAAAGGCAAGCACTGGAAAGTAGCGCTTGCCTATGCTGAGGGCATCCTGGACGGGTCGATCGTGGCCAACCTGGAACGGAAGCAATGTGCCGAACGATTTCTCCGAGACCTGGAGAATCCGGCTTACGAAATCCAGCCGACGGGACCGGAGTTCTGCATCGGAATCATTGAGAAGACCCTGTGCCACCAGCAGGGTGAGGCTTTGGACGGGACCCCGATGCGCGGCAAGCCGTTCTTACTGCAGCCTTTTCACATTTTCATCATCTACAACGTCATGGGCTTTTTTCATGCGGGGACGAATATGGTCCGCTTTCATGAAGCCCTTATTTTTATCCCTCGGAAAAATGTAAAGACATCCTTCGCGTCTGCCCTGGCATGGGCGCTGTCCCTCTGGTACCGGAGATCCGGAGCGAAGTGCTATGTGTCGAGTGCGGCGCTCATGCAGTCTCTCGAGACATTCAATTTCCTCAAGTACAACATCCGGCGCATGGGCGAGGATGATAAGGACGGGGGACATATCCATATAATCGACAATAACAACGAGCACAGCTTCGAGGCGACTTTCCCGGACGGATCCTTCTTCCTCCGGGCTCTTGCGGCGAATCCAGACAAACAGGATTCTCTGAACTGTAACATCGCCATCTGCGACGAGATCCACGCCTTCAAGACCACGAAGTCGTACAACCTCTTCCGGGAGGCGATGAAGTCCTACACGAACAAGCTGATGATCGGGATCAGCACAGCCGGCGACAACGCGAACGGCTTTCTCGGTCAGCGTCTTAAGTACTGCCGGAGCATCCTGGATGGGACAATCAAGGACGAACAATATTTCGTCTTCATATGCTGCGCGAATCCAGACGAGAACGGCGATATCGACTTTACGAATCCTCTGGTCCATGAGATGGCGAATCCGTCTTACGGTGTGACGATCAGACCGGAAGATATCATGAATGACGCGCTGCAGGCACAGAACGATCCCCAACAGCGGAAGGATTTCTTCGCGAAATCTCTCAACGTCTTCACGAATGCAGTCAAGGCGTATTTCAACATCGCTGAATTCAAGGATTCTGACAGCAAGTATGACTGGACGATTGATCAGCTGGCCAAGCTGCCGATCAAGTGGTATGGCGGCGTCGACTTGTCGAAGATGCATGACCTGACGGCCGCGGCCCTTTTCGGCGTATACAACGACGTGAACATCATCATCCCGCATTGCTGGTTCCCGGTCGTCGCGGCACATGACAAGGCCGAGAAGGACAACATCCCGCTCTTTGGCTGGATGGATGACGGATGGCTGACGATGTGCAACACACCAACGACGGAATACTCCGACGTCGTGAAGTGGTTCTCGGAGATGCGGCAGCGCGGTTTCAAGATCGCCCAGATCGGACATGACAGGAAGTTCGGACGCGAGTACATACAGCTCATGAAGGCAGCCGGCTTCCGGATCATCGACCAGCCGCAGTACTACTATGTCAAGTCAGAAGGCTTCCGGCACATCGAAAAGGCCGCGAAGGACGGAAAGTTGTACTATCTCCACGCGGAACCGTATGAGTACTGCGTGGAAAATGTGCGCGCGATCGAGAAGACCGACGACATGATCCTATATGAAAAGATCCAACAGACGTATCGAATTGACATTTTCGACGCGTCTGTTTTTGCATGCGTCAGATACCTGGAAAATCTTGAGAAGCAGAAAAAAGGATCCTCCTGGTGGGGTGATAAGAAAGACAAGGACGGTAAGGGCAGTGAATCATGAAGATTTTTGGCTATGAGATTACAAAACAGAAAAAGCCTCGACAGAAGCGCGCGAACAATGACGCGACTATCTCGGATCTGATCCGCGTCCTGACCGGCGACGAATACAGTTCGCTGTGCTGCGCAGGGTATACAACACTCGATCAGAATCCGGAGATCCTGACGGCGTGCCGTAAGATCGCGGACCTGATCAGCTCCATGACGATCCATCTGATGAGCAACTCAGATAACGGCGACGTGCGGATCATCAACGAGCTGTCCCGAAAATTGGACATCAGTCCGAACGACTACATGACCAGGAAGACCTTCATGGACATCATCGTCATGAACATGCTCCTGTATGGCAAGGGCAACAGTGTCGTCAGGGTACACACGCATGACGGCCTGCTCGGGGACCTGGAACCGATCAATCCGGCGCGGATCGGGTGGGCGACGCATGGATACGGGTACAGGATCCTGATCGACGGAGTGCCGTGCGATCCGAACGCGGATCTTCTTCATTTCGTGCTCAACCCGGATCCGGCGTATCCGTGGATGGGCCGCGGACTGACGTGCGCCATTAAAGACGTCGCGAACAACATCAAGCAGGCGCGGCGAACGGAAAAAGGCTTCATGGAGAGCAAGTGGAAACCTTCCGTCATCGTCAAGGTCGACGCATTGATCGAGGAGTTCTCCTCTCCGGAAGGCCGGAAGAAACTCCTTGAAAGCTATGTACAGTCCTCGGAAGTCGGAGATCCCTGGCTGATCCCCGCGGAACAGTTCCAGATAGAGCAGGTGAAGCCGCTTTCGCTTTCCGATCTTGCCATTAACGACACCGTGGAAATTGACAAGAGGACGATCGCGGCGATGCTGGGTGTTCCGGCTTTCGTGCTCGGGGTCGGCGAGTACAAGCAGGAAGAATGGAACAACTTCATCAATAACACGATAAGGCCGATTGCAAAGGAAATCGAGCAGGAAATGACGAGGAAGCTGATCCTGTCGCCGAAATGGTATCTGCAGTTCAACATCTGGAGCCTGATGAACTGGGATATCAAGACAATTGCATCAGTCTTCGGTGAGCTCCGGAAGCAGGGAGTTGTTTCCGGAAACGAAGTTCGCGACCGGGTAGGCATGAGCCCGAGAGACGGCCTCGACGAGCTGGTCATGCTTGAGAACTACTTGCCGACTGACAGGTTAGGAGACCAGAAGAAGCTGGTCCAGAACGGAGGCAAAGACGATGAATAGAGATATTAGACAGATCCGGACATGTTCGTCCGATTTTACAACGCGAGAAGACAGTGGATCCCCGCGCATCGAGGGCTATTTCGCTGTTTTTGGTAAGACATATGAGATCTTCAACGGCTGCACTGAGTCCATAGCTCCGGGGGCGTTCTCCGACGAACTGACCGCGGATGTACGGGCTTTGGTCGATCATGATACACGCTTAGTGCTTGGGCGGACCACTGCCGGCACGCTGGAACTGCGCGAGGATGAGCGCGGACTGTGGGGAGGCATCGACATCAATCCGAACGACGTCGACGCCATGAACCTTTACGCGAGAGTCAAGCGCGGCGATGTGAGCCAGTGCTCTTTCGGTTTCAACATCCTTTCCGAGGAGCACGAAGAGCATGAGGACGGAACGCATCATTTCACGATCAAGAAGGTGAAGCTCTTTGAAGTTTCATGCTGCACTTTCCCGGCTTATGAGGACACTTCGATTTCTGCCAGAAAAGCGGACATCGAGGAGATCGAGAAGCGCAAGACAGCGCTCTGGCGGGAAGAGGCGAAGAAAAGATTAAAAGGAGGTGCTTGATATGGCACTTAAGTCACTGATGCTTCGGAAGAAGATCGAGGACAAGAAGAAGGAGCTCGAAGCAGTAAAGGCTGCCGGCGACTTCGAGACCCGCGAGGCAGAGCTTGAGAAGTCCATCGAGGAGGCAGAGACCGACGAGGAAAAGGATGCGGTCGACGCTGAGATCGACAAGCTCGAAGCGGAAAAGAAAGAAGCAGAAGAGAAGATCGAGGGGCTTGAGAGAGAGATCGAAGCCCTCGATCAGGAGCTGGCCGCAATCGAAGAGGGCCAGAAAGATAAGAGAAAGGACGGTAAAGTCGAGATGAGCAAATTCGGCCGCGACTCTATGGAGTACAGGACAGCTTTCCGCGATTACATCCAGACCGGGAAGGTAGACAGAGAGATCCTGCAGTTCGAGCAGAGATCAGGAGATGCAGTTAGCGCAGCGAGTGACCTCGGGGTCCTTCTGCCGGAGACAGTCGTGCAGGAGATCATCACTGGCGTCGGCAAGGTGCACGGCCAGCTGTATGACCGCGTAAAGAAGACCAACCTTAAGGGCGGCGTCAAGTATCCGATCGGATCCTTCAGCGCGACCTTTAACCGCATTACGGAGAGCACAAAGTCTGATCGTCAGGATCCGGGCGGTGTTACCGGGTATGTGTCCTTTGGTTACAAGATCGGCGAGATCCGTCTTGCCAGGACGCTTCTTCAGGCGGTGCTTTCCGTGCCGGTCTTTGAGCAGGAGTTTTCCAAGACCATTGCTGAGGCATATGTCAAAGCGATGGATATTGAGATCATGTCCGGAGCTGAGTCTAACAACGAGTGCGTTGGCATCCTGACAGAGGCAGCAGCTTCTCCGTCCCGCATCCCGGCCGCGAACATCATCGAGATGAGCCCGAACGACATGGCCGACTGGACAAAGTGGCAGACGAAGCTCTTCGCAAAGATCCCGCTGGCCATGAGAAAAGAAAATCCGCAGTTCGCGATGACGGCCGCGACCTATGAGGCGAATATCAAGACCCTCAAGGACGACAACGATCGCCCGGTATACGCTGAGACCTTTAATCCGGTCGACGGAGCTGAGAAAGCGACCTTCAAGGGCAAGGAAGTCGTTTTTGTCGAGAACGACTGCCTGAAGGATTTCGACAGCGCTTCCGCAAACCAGTACTTCGGTATGTACTGGGTACCGGAGAAGGCGTATGCGATCAACAGTAACCTTGAGTTTACGGTTGTCGACTACTTCGACCATGAGACGAACCAGTGGGTAAAGAAGGCGCTGGTCATCAACGACGGCAAAGTCCTTGACGGCTCCTATATCTACCTGCTCAAAAAAGTCGCAAACCCTTAATCGAGACCCTCTCGACGCTGGCGATTGGGTCGCTGACTCTGACACCTGAGTTTGACGCTCAGACAGTCAGCTACACAGCGGCAACGACAACAGAGACGGACACAATTACAGCAACAGCGACAAACGAATCCGCAACAGTCACGATTGAGAGCGATGACGCGACGATCGGAGACGAGGGCGCGGTCACATGGGCAGAAGGCGATAACGTCGTCACTATCACGGTCACGGGAACAGATGAGGAAAACGTCTACACTGTGACAGTCACCTATACACCGGAGGAAGAGGAATCCGGAAACAGCGGTGAAGGCGGCGACAACAACGGCGAAACGGAGACCATTCCGGAAGGCTGATAGGAGGCAGGCATGAGGCTGAGAGTATGCAGAGATTTTCGAGACAAGCACACGGGCGAGGTATACCGAGCAGGCGCTGAAATCGAAGTCACGAAAAAGAGGGCGACAGAGATCCTCGAGAACCCGCTCGGGCTTGCGGAGGCGATCGAAGAGCCGAAACCGCAGAAAACAGCCTCGCGCGGTCGAAAGCGGGGTGGTGTCAAGTGACACGCTCGGAGATCTTATCAATGACAAAGAGCAACCTGCAGATCGCAGGGAGCTCCTTTGATGATTATCTTGAGTTCCTAATCGATGCGGCACAGAACGCGATCAAAACAGAGGGCATCACGATTGATTTTGACGCGATCGACGACTGCAATCTGATCGTGATGTATACCTCTTACCTGTACCGGAAGCGCGTTGGCGACGATCCTGTAATGCCGCGCATGCTGCGGTATGCGCTCAACAACAGGGTATTCGCAGAAAAGGCGAAGGCGGAAGAGGGCGGTGAGTCATCATGATGATTGCAGATGGGACACTCAAAATCTACACGCTCCAGAACACAGCGGCAGCCGGTGCCATGCCGGTCGACCAGCTGGTGCTGAAGTATCCGGAAGATGTGTACTACTCCGACAGGGTGGTTGGATATAACCGCCAGTACGCGGCGATGGGTGCGGATCAGTTTATCTCTAAGCTGGTCCGTATCTGGGAAATGCCGGTAGAGATCGGAGAGTACGTCATCATTGACGGGACGCAGTACCGCATCGACCAGGTACAGATGCTTAAGGATGAGGACGGGCTCAAGGTCCGTGACCTGACGCTCTCGAAGTTGGAGGATCGTTATGATTGCACTACAGGACAAGCTGCAGGCTCTTAGAACTGCCTTCGTTGCAGTCCACACAAGGACGTATCACTACCAGCGTCCTGCACGGGCAGAGGCTCCGTTCGCTATCTGGAAGGAAGACCACGAAGATCTGAGCATCGAGGCGAATAACAGCAAGGCAGAACAGGGGGTCGTCGGATATCTCGACTACTTCACGGCGTCTGAGTTCGATTCGACGGTCGATGCTTTCCAGACATGCCTTAACGAGACGGCCTCAGTCAAGTACTGGAATCTGGATTCGGTCGATAAGGAAGATGAGACCGGGCTGATCCACTTCCGCTGGTCCTGGAGGGTGTAGCCATGGCAACTTTCAAAGTCAGCGACGGGCTAGACAATTATATCCGACAGCTCCAGAACTGCGCGGACAAGACGGAGGACATTATCAAGCGGTCTGCATGGGAAGGCGCTCGTGTGGTAATGGATGCAGTCAAAGCTGAAGCAAATAGCATCCCTGTCATCGTCAAAGGACAGAAGAGCGAGGTGCTCACCGGTCTGAGCGCGGCACAGAAGGAAGACGCGATTGCTTCGCTTGGTATTTCCCGATTCCGCGAGGATGGGAACTTTATCAACGTAAAGATTGGCTCTGACGGATATAACCGGATCGCGACGAAGAGATGGCCGCAAGGCCAGCCGAACGCAATGATCATCCGGTCGCTCGAAACGGGGACGTCTTTTTTAAAGGCTTATCCGTTTATTTCCCGTGCCACATCAAAAGCCAGGTCGAAATGTATCGAGGCCATGCGGAAGCAGTGTGACGAAGAAGTAAAAAAGTACATCCAGACATAAGGAGGTAAATTATGTCAGCAGCAGGAAAAGTTTGTACCGGCTTTAGCAAGCCGTATGTAGCGCTGTACAGCGCATCCGGGACAACGCTCACATACACCAGCGGACAGAAGCTCGCTCGTGGTGTTGACGTGTCCATCGAGCCGGAAAGCTCGGATGATAACAAATTTTATGCCGACAACTTCGAGGCAGAGACGAAAGGCGGTAAGTTCTCCGGTGGCACTCTCAGTCTGACAGTCGACGGACTCCTTCAGGCAGCTGAATCGCTCATCATGGGCCTGCCGGCAGCGGATCCTGATGGCTGGGTGCATTACGGTGATTCGCAGGAGATCCCGTTCGTCGGCATCGGGTACATTGCCCGGTACATGAGCGACGGTGAGGAGTCCTACGTGCCGACGGTCATCCCGAAGTGCATCTTTAACCAGATCTCGGACTCTGCCGCAACGAGCGAGGGTTCCATCAACTTCCAGACGCAGAGCCTCACAGCTAAGATCCTGCGTTCGGAAAACGCGAACCGTGACTGGCGTATCCGTGGCGATGAGGAAGAGACGGAAGCGGCAGCAGAGGCGGCAATTAAGACGATGTTCAGCATCACGTGATGACAGGAGGACGGGATGAATCTTAACGGGAAAGAATACGGTTTTGCCTATACCGTATGGGCACACTGCGAGTATAACGACTGGATCGTCAAAAATCCGAACAGCTCATACGCTCGGGCGGTCGTGCAGAAGGCGGTCATCATGTCAAAGGCATACTGCGACATACACGGCGGCGGGAATATCCTCGATGTGAAGGACGTCATGAACCTGCCGAAGAGCGTTTTTGATGTGCTCCTCGCTGAGACGGATGAGGCAGAAAAACGCGACTCGGAGCGCACCGTCGAAGCAGTACCGTCCTCAAAAAACGCAGAAAGCTCCGAAAGGTCGAAAAAATGAATTGGGCATGGTACCTGTTCTATGGGTGCCAGCTCAACATGAGTGAGCAGGCGGTCAGAGCGACATCTTACGGATTGATGTGCGACTTGATCGCCTGTTTTTCCATATACAACGGGCTTTCGGAGCAGGGAAAGAAGAAACTGACGTATGAGCAGATTATGGAGTTGGAGTAATGGCAGGAGTAAACATAGGACCTCGGATAGGCGTTGAGGGAGAGTCTGAATATCGAAAACAGATGAATCAGATTATCCAGTCCACAAAGACCCTCAAAACTGAGATGAAAGCGACAGAATCCGGTTTCTCGGCCTCTGACTCCGCAATGAAGAAAGCGGCGGAAAGAACCAGGATCCTGTCGCGCGAGATAGATAATCAGAAAAGGCATATCGAGAACTGTCGCCAGGCATTGCAGCAGGCTACAGATAAGTACGGCGAAGCGGACAGCAGGACGCAGAGATGGGCGCAGGCCCTTAACAACGCGACAGCCGAGCTCAACCGGATGAATTCCGAACTGGCCAACAACAACGCGCTCACTGCGTGGGGGCAGGATGTCGAGGCCATCGGGAACAAGATGCAGACGATCGGCTCCGGCATCAGCTCCGTCGGCGATGCAATGACGAAGTACATCACGGCCCCGATCGTGGCCGGAGGCGCGGCGTCCGTTAAGCTGGCAACGAGCTTTGAGGACTCTTTGGCCAAAGTGTCGACGATCGCGGATGAATCCGAGGTCTCCATGGACGCCATGAGCGACTCGATCATGAACCTGAGCAATAAGACCGGTATCGGTGCGTCTGACATCGCAGAGGCGACCTATCAGGCCATCTCTGCCGGAAGATCGACAGGCGAGGCGGTCGGATTTGTCGAGAAGTCATCCAAACTTGCGGCGGCGGGTTTTACGGACGTTACGACATCGGTCGATACGCTGACAACAATCCTTAATGCGTACGGATTGAGCGCAGAAGAGACCATGTCGATCTCTGACAAGCTGATCACGACGCAGAATAAAGGCAAGACGACCGTCGCACAGCTTGGCGCGTCATTAGGCTCCGTCATTCCTACGGCGGCGGCGTACGGGGTTAACCTTGATAATGTCATGGCGTCGTACATTTCCATGACAAAAGCCGGTATCTCGACAGCGGAAGCCACGACCTACTTAAACGGCATGCTGAACGCTCTCGGCAAGTCCGGGACGGATGCGTCCGACATTCTCAAAGAAAAGACCGGGAAGTCGTTCCACCAGCTCATGGATGACGGTTGGACGCTCTCCGATGTCCTCGGCGTCGTAGTCGATGCAGCGGATGAGAGCGGTCTGGAGCTTGCGGACATGTTCGGAAATGTCCGAGCGGGCAAAGCGGCAATGAACCTCGCAAAAGACGGGGCGGCAGAGTTTGAAGCTGGTCTTGAAGCCCTCGGGAACGCGGCAGGGGCTACAGACATAGCCTTTGCAAAGGTCACGAACACCACGAGCCGTAAATTCACAAAGGCACTGAACCGCGTGAAGAATTCCGGCATCGAGGCCGGGCAGGCGATTCTTACCGAATTTGCACCGTCGATAGAGAAAGGCTTTAGTGCAATCACGAAGGCGACGACGGCATTTAGCAAGCTTTCATCGGAGCAGAAGCAGAATATTGCCAAATGGGCAGCAGTCGCGGCAGCGGCGGGGCCGGTCGTTAAAATATTCGGCAAGACGGTCGGAGTAGTGGGCACAGTTACAACTAAGATCGGTGGCGCAGCCGCCAAGCTCGGAATGTTCGCAGCGAATGCCGGGACGTCCGGAAGCGTCCTCGGGACACTGGGAGCTGCGCTCGGAACGACTGCGGGGCTTGCTACTATTGCTCTCGGTCCGCTTGTTGCCCTCTCAGCGGCGTTTATTGCGGCGAGGAAGGACATGGGCGGATTGACAGAGGAGCAGTCGGCCTTTGCGGCGAAGTGTTCCGAGGTGGCATCCAGGGCAGCAGAGGTCAAGGGTGCGGTCGATGGTCTGTCTACGACGATCGGCGAGAACGCGTCCGCAGCGTCGTCTGCCGGCACAGATCTCGAATACTGGAAATCTGAGCTTATGGCCTGTTATGACGAATCCGGGAATCTTAAAGCCGGTATGGAAGATCTCGCAGAATATGCCCTCAATGAGCTCAACACCGCGATGGGCACGGACTACTCTACAGAGTTTATCGCTCAGGCCGGAAGCTCCACGGATGCCCTTAAAGAGATCTCCGCCGAGATCGACAACTGCATTGCGAAGCTCCAGCAGCAGGCGATCGCGACAGCTTTCCAGTCCGATTATGCAGAGGCGCTGAAAAATCAGGCCGACGCAGTCAAGGTGGCAAGTGAAGCAGAGGCGGCCTACACGGAGGCAGTCGAGAACCGGAAGAGCGCACAGACGGAGCTCAATGCGGCGCTGACGGCGTCCGACGCCACAACGGCAGAGGGCATCAAGCGGCAGACCGAGGCGAAGGCTGCATATGAGTCAGCCTGCAAGGCGGTTAAGAACTCTGCGAAGGCATATAAAGACAGCTCCGAGGCGTCCGCTGAGGCATCGGCACAGGTCAATGGACTCAAGTCGGCCATGGAACAGATGGGTAAGGCCAAGACCTCTGAAGAGATCGAGGCAGCGGCCACAGCATACGCGAATGTGGGCACAAAGGCAGAGGAAGCCGGAAAGAAGGCGGCAGACTCAGCCCAGGCGATCATCGACAAGAACGGGAAGGCGCTGGATGATCTGGCGACCAAGTCGAAGGAAGCTGTGCAGAGCTCCGCGCAGACCTACACGGAGGCCGGCAAGCAGGCGGGCACATCCTATCAGGCCGGATATAACAACACGATGGCAGGGTGGCAGGCGAGCGCTCCGACTCCGCAGATTGACCAGAACGCGGCGGCGGGTGTCGCATCGACCACGCGGACAAATATGCAAAATATCCTGTCTCAGGCGATGCAGGGCAACGTCGACAAGGTCAACGGCGGCGATCAGGCAGCCGGTACGGCGTGGCAGGGGATGCAGACCGTCACCGGAAAGAACCAGCAGGGCAATATCGACGTCGTCAACGGCGGGAATGCCGCGGCGGGCGTGGCGTGGAATGCAATGCAGGGCATCACGTCCCGCGGTCAGACCGGACAGGTCAGCGCGGTGGCGGGAGCCACAGAAGCGGCATCCTCGGCATGGTCCGCGATGCAGGGGTACATGAATGCGAATCCCATCTCGGTCGTCTGCAACGTCGTCCAGAACGTGGCGCGAGTCGTTACGGAGACGGTCCAGAGCGTCACGGGACACGCGGAAGGTGGTTTTACCAACAAAGAGCAGCTGTCGTGGCTGTCTGAAGGCAATAAGCCCGAGGTCGTTATCCCGCTGGCTCCGGAGCAGCGGCGCAGGGCAATCGACCTGTACCGAAAGACCGGCGCAATCTTAGGCGCTGAGAGTCCCGTATATATGCCCGCTCCGGCATCCGGCATGTCCTCAGAGGATATGTACAACGCAGTCAAGTCCGGAGCAGCTGACGCCACGACGAAGATCTATCTCAATAACCGGGAGATTACACGAGCATTTAAGGATATGGGGGTGGCGTTCGCATGATAAAAGTAGTTTATGAGGCATCGAGCGGACGCCGATACGACCTCAAGGCGGAGCCGGTACGGATAAAGAATGCGAATTTTCACAACTACGCATGGACGCGGGAGGTCATCAACCAGCGCTTCGGTGAGATGGTGCAGAGGTTCGCGAAGGATGCGCAGGAGTACGAGACGACGCTCTACCTTATGGGGAGTCAGTCAGAGATAAAACAGACCCTGTACGACCTGCACAACGACTTCGAGCGGGACATCACTTCGCAGACTCCGGGGCGGCTTTGGTGGCACAAGAGTTATATTCCGTGCTATATCACAGCGTCCTCCACATATCCACACGAAAATAACTACTGGGTGTGCAACGAAATCACAATCTACTGTCCCTCTCCTTTCTGGATCGAGGAGAAGACATTTTCCTTCTACCCGGCCGAGGAGCAGGAAAGCTATCCGTATCTGGATTTTAACGTGGACTTTGCTTTTGACTTCTCATATAAGCCGCGGGCTGTGCTTCCGATCGAGACAGGGCACTATGCTCCGTCATCCTTCCGGATGATCATGCACGGCCCGTGTGTCAATCCCTCCGTGACCATCGGCGGGAACGTATACAACGTCAATGTGTCGGTCCCGGCGGGCGGCTATCTGGTCATAGACAGCAGGCCGGAAGCTCCGCT
>OCTX012041711.1_pt1 | contig 15439 bp, 10 predicted proteins | sample 1539691 | NCBI WGS metagenome assembly OCTX01 (sample SAMN02144231, study PRJEB22623) | gut metagenome | biome: sheep rumen | host: Ovis aries | place: New Zealand | reverse complement strand
ATCCAGTCATAAACTGTATTCAGTTGTCAAAGAACAGGCATTGTTTAGCTGCCGGAGTCGGGATTTCCCGACTTTTGGCGACCTAATCATGTTAATTATAGAATTATATATAGACTACAAAATATTATAAAAACACTAAACCAGTTGTCTTTCATCCTACACATAACTTGACCTAATAAAATGGAGAGCATAAATATGGCATACACATCAAGGCGATAAGCTCATGCTAATAGAGAATTATAATGATTCAATTATCCTCGTGCTCACATCCGGCAATGCCACCTCTATCATCCGATCTGGAATCCTAATCACATCATTCGGAATCCTATTATCCCTTACATTCCACATTACCGGATATACATACAACTTTCGTTTAGCCCGCTTACCAACGGCATAAATCCCATCGGGTTCTTTTACAATATTCACGCTCTTGTCATATTGGAACCAATGAATTATAGGTGTTAGTTTTTTATATTGCGTTGATATATCCAGCGGTTCAGGCAACACTCCATCACAACCCCAATTTAGAAGTTCAAGAGCTTTATGACGATCCAGTTTATTATGAATCCGCTGATTCCAATAATGGTTTAAACACTGATGGCAAGATGTCGCGCAGTTAGCACTACAATTTGCCAAAGTTTCTCTTGTCTTTCTGAAAAACTCATCAAGATTATCTGGTATAGCAGAACTATAGCCTGCACCGCTCGATAAGCTGTCAAACATAAAGATATCGACATATGTTTTTCTTGCTCCATATCGAATGCGGTATCCACTTTTAATTTCATTAAACTCAACGTCTAACATTCTCCCAGCAGCCAAGACCATTGCTTCTGCAAGTGTCAATGTAGCCGTTTTTATCCAATAGCCATCCAAGCGTGTATTAATAACATCATTTGGTAGCGCAAATTCAAAAACAACCATATCCGTCATTAAATTACAGCCAAGATACGTGTTTTCGTAATTCTGATGTCTACAGGGGTACTTGTACCCTGAAATGTAAGGTCGCTGTATTTTTTGTAATAGTTTTACATCTTCACCAGGAACTGCGGCACCACAACTGCGGCATATCGTAAATCCTTCATTAGATGGTCCTTTGTTTACTATCAGTAGCTCTTGATTACCTCTTCGGGCATACCGGATATTTTCATATCCTTCAGGAGCATTCATATCATCCTGCGTAGGTGTAGTCGAATAAAATGGCTCTTCTGCATATGTACGTTCGTTTTCTACCTTTGCAGTTTTAACTGCCTTTCCATCCTGAGGCGAAAATCCCCATGGTTTTAAGAGATTATGCTGATAAATACTATTTCCTCCACAGAATGGGCATTTATTATCTTCTGGTAATTCTTTACCGAACCACCGGCATTCTTTGTTTTGACACTCGTACACTTTATAGAAATAATCATGACTGTCAAAATATGAAGAAGCTGGGTTGGGATTTCTCCTATTATGGAAATTAAATACACCGCCTGATTTATATGTCTTTTTATTAACAACTATCGTTCTACCAGGTGCATATTCGCTTATTGCTCTCTCTAAAGACAAATCCGGTTTTTGCTCTAATTTTTCCCCTTTCTTATCAGAAATATAAAAGCCAACTACATTTCTCGGGAAAGAATATGTCGGAAATATGCCTTCTTCTAATAATACATCCAGCAATTTCTTATCATTCTCTCTGTCATCTTTGAAATTCTGCGGAAACTCTCGTACATCCCCCATCAGTTCATCAAGTAGGCAAAGGAGCGTACCCTGATAGTTTTCGAATACGTTTTCCATTGATTCCGGAACTAACCGCTTTTTTTCCATGTGTGAAAACTCAAAACTCTTCACAAAATTCACGAAATCACCATAATATATATCGAAGAAATCAAAAATCGTAGTCTCATTCAATCCAATCTGCCAAGATTCGCAAAACCTAAGCATCAATACTACGTAAAGATGCCGCTGAATCAGCTTTTCATTCTGTATATCTACCCAAGGCATCCTCGGCTCTCCGGATACTATCAAAGATGGATCTGCAAAATAATAACTGTCATGCGGTCCATTTTCCGTATAAGTGACAATAGTTGAAATAGCAGCACTTCTTCTGCCTGCCCGGCCAGCCCTCTGCTGATAATTTTCTCGCATCGGTGGTATATTTCTTAAACCTACTGCAGTCAAAGAACCTATATCTATTCCAACCTCCATAGTAGTTGTACAACTAAGAACATCTATCGGTTTCTCATTATCAATAAATACATTCTGGAACCGCATCTCATATTCCTCAGTAGTTGACCACATATTATCCCTCTGATCTTTATGAGATAACTGAGCAGTATGTTCCTCTGTATTTATCCGAGTCATCAACGTCCTTTTGTCTCCATCCAAAGCACGTTCAACAGGTTTGCGCCAAAACTCGATTCCCTGAAAATCACTTTCAGTCATTAATTTCGGTTCCCCTTTTCCACATTGGGCACATTTCCCCCATAACGTATAGGGGAACAATTTACCGCATCTGGGACACTGGTACCATTCATGCTCTAGTCCATAAACAAGTCTCACACTCTCTAAGTTTAGGTAGTAATTATCATTATCTCCTTTCTGCAGGAATTTAAAAAACTCCTTAAAAATTTGATCAGCTATAGCTTCTCCATAGCCATTATCAGCAAGTATTTTCAAAAACTTCTTGTTAAATCCTTCGTCTACCTGTATTCCAAAACGCTCATAATCTGTAAGTTGTTTTCTTACTTCTTTATCAATATTATTTCCAAGAGAATATGAGTCAGTCATTATTTCCTGTGCCCATGCAGCAAAAAGCTTAATTAAATCAGACTCGTTAATCTTGCATACATCAGTCAAATCATCACAAACTTCATCCCAAAGATCTTCATTCGATGGCTCTACCCAACATAGAGCAGAATCGGTAAGTGATCTGAAATTATTACATAATTGTTGCAATAAGGATTTGCTATATAATGCAGGACGCACCGAAAATCTTCTTGCTACAGAAGAATAGTTAAATTCTTGTCCTCTTCTTTCACATCGCTCAAGAACCTTCCTCATTCCTTCTTCGGCTTCATTCAGATCATTTTCATCGTCTCCGTAGAAAAATGTAAGATTATTCTCCGTTGCTACTTTTAAAAAGGCTATATAAAGCAGATCTATAGTTGCTTCTTTATTATTCTTTTCACACCATTCTTGCAAATCTCTCGCTGCGACTGTAATTGCCTTCTTTATAGCATCTTCATCGGCAGCTTCTGTAAATTCCTTCGCTAAAATTGCTGCCCTTTGACGACTATCCGAAAATAGCAATACCTTCCTACCAGCATTCGGATTCTTTTTCAAATCCTCCGGTCTGTACATAGTGGGAGGCTCTACACGTAACTGCTCTGATACCAGATTAAAAAACGGTTCATTTCCCTTCGTCGCGAAATCAGTACATTTCAATTGTTTTTTTCCGCATTTGGGGCATGTGTAAAATGAATATAACTGCTTTTGCTTTTTATCTTTATACTTCGACATAATTAAGCCAAGACGATTCTCCCCTTCTCCAGGCTTAATATTATTACAAAGGCGACCGGTATAACTATCTAGCCATGTAAACTCACTATCTTTTGCAAGATCATCCTTTTTAATATCTGAGTTGTTAGGTATCACATATAAATTGACTTGTTTAACCGTATCTGAGTTATTTTCTCCCGGAATATTCCAGACAATTCTCTCCGGTTTTCTTTGATTCTCATCTATAAAACCTTTTAAAAACAACGCACCACAAGTACGATCGTTCAAAAGTTCATAAACCTTACTGCCACATTCACATGTCCTCCGACTATCTAAATAAACCTTGCCAAACGGCAATTTTTCGTTCTGTTTAAATTCACATTCCGGGTTAGAACACGCGTATATCCCTGGTATCCCTCTAAAAAAAAGGTGTAACCGTGCCGGCATCAGCACCTGACCATTTCCACTGACCGCTAATGGAGCAATCTGCAAAAGAGTATTTATTGCTCTATAGGCAATGTCCTCCGCCTCGCCAGGAAAAACCTTCTGAGCTATTTTGTTTACCTGAGTTGCCTTTCCCCTACAAATGTTTAGCAGATCTAACATAGGTCTTAAACGAATCATATTCCTAAACAACCATGGTTTTACCTGCTCCATGGTTGAGATATCACCAGGGTTGCTAAATCCTAACAAGTTGCCTATGCCTAAAAGTTCACGCACTTTATTATCATCATCCGTAAGAATTCCATCTAACGAAATATTGGCTAACACGGATGCGGAAACCTCCCTTACAACACTGTAGTCTAATCTTTCAGGCGTCCCTTGAAGAAAGACGAAGGCATCCTTTTTATACGTTTTTGCCGATAAATCACATGCAAATTTTATAGCTTTTTCATTTCCGTTTTCAGGGACGGATGCCGTAGTTAAAATGAATTGTAATCTATCCCTATCTATTCCTAATTTATCCATAAACCGTCGAATTAGCAGGGCCACTTCTCCTCCTGCAGATCCACGGTACATATGAGCCTCGTCTATAATAAATAAAACCTTATTATTTTTATCTTCAGCCAACCATTTTTTTGTAGAATCCCAAATACTATCTTCTATGGTTCGAATTAGCATATACTGAAGCATAGAATAATTGGTAATTAATATATCTGGGCAGTTCTTCTGCATCTCATGCCGAGTATATAACTCGGCATCATTTGAGTTGTCATACTCTTTGCCATTTTCTAAGGCTGTTACATACGCCTCCAGATCAGTTTTGGCTGGATACTTATTGATCTTTATTAATTGCTCAAGTACTTTTTTCCTTTTTTGCTCATCCTCAGTAATATCTATAAGGTTCTTCCTTATTGTTGAGGCCACTTCGTTATCTTGTTTTTCATCTCGCTCACCAGGGTAAGGAGTTCTACCTGTGTACATTCCAAATAACGGTATACGAGAATCTCTACCTGCCAATTGATGGAAAACTGACCGGAACTCACCCTTTTGGTCGCCTATCATTCCCCGAAGTCGTCCGACCTGATCCGATACAAGCGCATTCATAGGGTAAAGCACCAGTACTCTAACACCGTGCTGGTTCCACGAATCCTTTTTTTCAATTGCTTCTGTCACTAGCTTAGTCACAAGGGGCCACATGAAGCACTCTGTTTTTCCAGAGCCTGTACCAGTCGCTACAAGGACATCCTGCCCAGATTCAAAAGCCTTTAACGCTTCAAGCTGATGTGAAAATGGGTTTTTAAAGACTCCCAGCTTTTTTTCTTGCATAGCCCCAAGTATCTTCTTGGTCACCGGTTGAAAATCCCCTCTATTAATACCATCCTCTATCGTCGTATAAGCTTGATTTGCTTCAATATATGGTTCTTGGAAAAGTGTACCGACTCGCTCCAGCTCAACTTCACACGCTTTACGTAAGTCCTCATTCTTTCCCAAATAAATAGTATTAATATAATCCAAAAGCTTTTTCTTTATTTCATCATGAGTCTCTTTGACCCCATATAATTCACTCATAAACAACATCTACCCCCAATGCATTTAATAAGTTAGTCATATATCCATCTAATGACTTATGGAATAGTCGAACATTTTTATCAGATAAACATGCCCTCGGCCATGATAAGTAATAAATAATATCTTCTTCATATTTTGGAAGACGGCTATACATTCGCATTTCAGTATATGCCCCATAGTTTCTAAAATATGCATGTATCGGATAACCAGCACTATTTTTACGTAATAGAAATAATCGCCGATGTTCTTTTAAAACCTTGCAGATATCTTCCGGAAATAAGACTGTTTTCACATTTTTCCTTCCACCAGCTTTAAGCAAACCATATTCATATCCATTTCCATTCATAATAGAATTTCGGAAATAATAAGTCCCCTTATTGATCCCATTAGCCGCTGTGATCCAACAATCTGATAGCTTATCGCTTTTAACACTTGGATCAAATATTTCATAAGTATTATTTATCTCCTGATATTTCCAATTGACGCTGGCAAGATTAAAAATATCGTCTGATTTATCAATATATTTATGAAAACGTTTTGATTCATAATATTCTCCGTTTGAACAAATTAAACACCCTAGTCCCGATGAAGTATAGTTTTGTTCCAACGGCATTCCAAAGGATAGGACAACGTTCTTATCAATTAAGCATTGATCTTTAGCAATAGCGTAAATTCTATTATCAGGAACCTTTGTGATGAGTTCTCCAACGTTTAGTAAACACTGACGAATTTCTCGAATAGATTCCCCAATATCCGAATCCAAAAACCATGGCTTACATTCAGGACAAATATTCAAAAAAGCCGATAATACTACCGAACCCCTTTGTAGAATATGCGCCTTACTGACGCCAGTATCATCACTATAACTGACTTTATCGAATGTTATTGTTTTCAACCACGCACCAAGCGCAGAATAGACGATTCTTGATACATAATAATAATCGTCCTCTAATGTCGCCCGTTGAATATTAATTGCTTTAGCAATATCTAACAGTTCTGCTCTCATATTAGTTCACTAATTCCTTAAAATATTCAAAAGCATCGGATGATAGAAGCCGTTTACAGATATTCTCTAAATCATCAAAATTGACTTGCTCCATGTTTGGCCAAACAGCTGCACTGAAATAATTTATAGGTGCCTTTTGGCTGTTTACTTTTCCTATTGCTGCTTCCGCTCTCATGAAGTTCTTAAACTGTTTTTTATTGCATCCAAGAATATGATGTAATTCACTATACTTCTCAAGTAGATCTACGACTTCAGAAGTTATATCAATGCTTTCAAAACCAGAAAAATTGCTCTTTATAAACTCAGGAGATTTTGCAGGTGTCATAATACCTTCATTATTCATTAAAGCCGCAAAATCCCATAAGCCTTCTGCTGCGCACTTTATAGATTCATCTCTCAAATAACTACAGATTATATATTTTCCTGGCAACGCCCTATTTAAAGCGACTAATAGAGAATCCGTAAAATTGTCTATACCATTTTCAATAAGTATAACTCTATTTCGTATACTCTTTAGCTGCGTTATAAGGCTACTTATATCTTCATTACCATTAACAAACACAACTGTAGCATCACAACCATCTACAAGATTTGATATGGCATCGGAAATAGCATTGGCATAATATGCTTCACATATAACAAACTTATCTAATATAAGATTTCCCACCAAGTATTCTGCTGCTTCCGCTGCTATATTTTCAGACATGCCAGCAAAGGAAAGGTTATCTACCAAATCCTCCTTAAAATCATACATATTATCGGTTTCATCAGCCTTCTGTGGTTCCAACGTTTTTATAAATATGCTCTTGGACTCACTCTGAACATCATTGACTGTTCCCGGCACAGAGCCCTGCTGAAAAAGCATTTTTAGTATAGCTTGCTTTACAAGGCTGTTTTGTATATCCTGTAGTTCTCCTTCAAACTCTGCTTCCATCTCTTCTTTACGCTTTGATAATTTGTTCAACCTGTCATTCGTTTGAAGAATTTCAGCATTCATCTCAGCAATTTGATTTTTATACTCGTCTTGCTTTCTTGCATAATTGCCTTCAGTTTTTTTAATTTCTTCTCTCAGCGCTGATATGCCCAGCTCTAATTTTCTAAGCTCGTCTTCTTTTGCTTTCCTATCATCATCAGCTTCACTTAGCCATTCTTCTTTTACACTATTTTTGCATGCCAAATAAAAGCCCTCATCATTAATGAGCACTCTTCTCATCACTAAACTAAAGCCATCGTTTTGAAGCAGATTACCAATAATCACATCCTTCAGACGATCCAATTCTTTAATTACCTGTTCTGAATCATAACCTGTCTGCTGGTAAAATAGTTCTATGCTCTTCTCTTCTGAAAGGATTTCTTTTACAACATCACAGATTTCATTGATTTTCTTTTTTGTTGTTATATTATATTTGGCAGAAGAAGCCTTAAGATTTCTTTTTATAAAGACTGGTGCGTAATCCGCAATCGAGTATAATTGAAGTTTTTGACAGATAAGTTGTTCTATATTTGTATAAATAAAAAAGTATCTATGTTCTATACCATCATCAAATTCCGCAGTGTTGTTAAGTCTGCGCAAACTAATCATTTCATCCTCACAGACATTAATAACATCTAGATATGGCTGAATATGCTGGATATCTGAACAGTCCCGTGGGATTCTATACAATCCCTCTGCATTTACTTGAAAATAACTAGTTTTGCAAACAAGTGTTTTGTACTCTTTATCCTTACCTTTCAGCGTTATTAAAAAGTCCTCATGAACATGATCTGGCAATTTTATTCCACGGTACAGTATTTCACGTATTAACCCCTCCTGATCAATAGATACATTTGCTAATTCATCGCAAAACACAATCTCATAAAAGGGGTGTACATAATGTTCAGATTTACTTTTCGTGTGATCTGATTGTAATGGTTCCCACTGCCGGAATTGAACATCTCCTGTTACCGGGATGTCATACTTCTGGTTTCCAATAAACATCGGCTTATAAGCATCTGCCTGCTCCCAGATATTGCTATAATAAGCAGTCTCCAATTCCCCAGAGGTATTTAAATCTGCAATTCGACAGAACATTGCATTTAGCATGTCCTCTCTTTGTCTTGCTATACATAATGATATTAATTTATCCACTTATTTTCCCTCATAAAATAGCCTAAAAAGATAACGTGCTTCATTAACAGGAATCTTGCCTTCCCGTAAATATTTTATAATATTACTTTGTAATGCATTACTGATATCAAACTTCAAAATTCCGGATATCCATTTAGGCGTACTAATGAACTGACCCTTGTAATGGTGATCTACGTATTTATTTATTGTTTCATCAGATGATGTTTTTCTATGTTCCAAGAAAGTCATCGTCCCGATGAAATAATCTGATGCGAAAAACAAAGAATCTCCATTTTTTATATTTTCGATCTTATATTCTTTTCCTTGGTTCAGGGTATAACGTTCACTATATCCTTGATGTACATGAATTATAATAACAGAAACATCTGCCCTAATATTTATTATTCCACGAGGAGGAACCTCCTCATAATTTCTACATTCCCACTTATTCCCTTCTATATCAAGAATATCCAGTTTCACATTTACACCAGTATCATCAGTTTTATTCTGATGAAGATGGTACAACTTTCCGGTAAATTTCTTATCAACGCTTATGTCAACGTCCTCTTGTGATAAGTCAATTTCAACAATATCGTTTTCGCATGGGATTCTATTGATAGAAGTCCTTGAATAACAAAAAACATTAGGATTTTCATTTCCACTACTGATATAACCTAAAACACTCTTTTTGCTCCAAATAAACGAATAATGATTATCCACCTCGACGGCAGGGGGCCATAGAGGGATAAACTCCGATTCTTTTATTAATAAGGTCAAATCATAATATCTTTCAAAATAATGTTTTATCGTGTAATAATCATTACTCTTCACATCAAGATTACCGATATGTATTTTTCCAACAGTGTATGTTCTCCTATCTCCTCGCAGGATTCCCATATCTCGAAAGCATAAAGCAGACGGGACGCTCCTTGAACGTGTTTGTTCAACCATAAGATAGTAATCCTCTCCCATGCTAATCGTCGTCCCTTTACGCAGTTTCCGACCGCCAGTTTCAGAAAAGCTAAATACTGCACCTGCACTTGTAAACCCATCTGCATGGTCAGCCCATTTATCTCCAAGCTCCGCATAAAGCATTCTGATAGCATAAGAGTTTGCAACGTGTTCTAATTCAATCAGTGTAGTCTTTTTGCTATAAAAAGATATATTATTAACATTTAAAACTTGTTGGCTCACTGCTGAGCCATTTTCAGGAATTATCATCAACTTAGCACCAAGAATCTGATACTTACTAATAGCACTTTCTCCTAACGGCTCAAAAGCCATTAGCACCTGGAATTCTCTATAACCACACTTTTTTAAAAAAATATCCTGGCCTAACCGTTCATATGTGCTGACATTACCACTACCACTATCCCTGAGCTCACATTCCTTTGTAAATTCATTCTCCCTTTGATGCTTGAAAAAAGCTCTTTTTTTATTTCCTGTAAACATCACTGTCGATGGGTAAAAACTTACGCGTTCCCCACACTCAGGGCATCTAAATCTGCCAAACTCCGCCGATATATATGAATGTGTTACTTTATCAACTTCATGTGCATTGACTTCTTTCTGTTTTCCTGGAGCATAGTTATCTAAAGCTGTAAACATCTTTACTCACCTTATGATTATTATTCCATGTATTGATTTTTAAAAATCCCATCACTTATGTGATGTCATTGCACTTTGGTACGCCGATAACCTTCGGAATCTTGAATCAGCCTGATCCAGAGATGTCAGCCACTCATCAATATCGCCGCTCATAATTGAATTATGTCTCAGAATCTGCGCTATATCACTTGCCGAAACAATCAGGATTGGATGGCCATCTTGCAGCACTTCTTCATATGCTTGCTTATGAACATAGCTTGTCGTCAGCATCACTCCGAATTGCCTATATCTTATCCTCGAAATTAAGCGCGACATTTCCCGGACACCGACAGAATTTTTCGGTGAGTAACACTTTGCCTCCAATGCACAGTCTATGCGTAATGGATAATTTGCCTTACTTCCATTTCCAATAACGTAATACCCTAATGCATCGCGCCCCCCATCTCTCCATGGTCTTGTGAGATTAAAATCTTGAAATCTATCATCCATTTTTTCAAGAATATCTTTCGCACACTTTTCAAATCCGTAGGGATTATTTGAATAATGTTTCCTGATTTTATCAAGACAAAGCATACCTTCATTATCGCTTTGTAATTGTGCATACTTATCTGGCACTTTAGGCAACTTTTTTGCTACAAGCGCAGTGATCCCGTTACGGCCTTGTTTGATAAAACGTTTCCATACATCTGGAGCATATTGTAAGCTATTGTCGTGATCAAATATTAGTGCATCAAGCCATTGCCGATCGATAGGAATTGATGTATCAAGAACTGTAAAATATGCCTCATAGTTCTGGAATCGTTTTTCATCAATTGTGCGCCAAAATGCGACCAAATCCTTATCTGGAGACAGTTTAGGATTGCCAGGCGCTGCCAATCCTAAAAACTGCACATCCCAACCGATCCCAGTCTTTTTAAATATAAAAAAAGGCGGAATGTTTTGTATGGATCCATCCTTGCTATTTAAACAGTCAAAGACAAATTCTAGCAGCATGTTCCCTTTACGAGGAGTATCGAGCAATGCTTTTCCTGGATTGCGGTTATCACCATAGTAGCGAAAAATCCCCGTCTCTTCGTCAAGATAGTCTGGCCATGCAAGTTCTGACATTGACGTATATAAAACAACATATGCCGGTAAGCCACTTCCGTCTTTACGCATTACTTTCCTAAATCCACCCGAGTTACTGCAGCCAGGCAACAGTTTAGAGAGGACCTCTGATCCTTTTCCACTTACCTTGCCACCCTTATAAACTGTATCTACAATAAGATTCGCTGTTCGTAAGTCTTCAAAAGCAACGTCCATATCGAGCTCTCCTCTGTCTTATGCACTTCTATTGTCACTTGGCTTTAGACCCTTTATATCTTGTTAAGCAAATTATCAAAAATTGCTTCCTCTATAACTCGTACACAAGTCTCCGTATCTTTTATAATGTCACTACCCCAAAAATGAATGACTGTCCACCCCATACACAAAAGCTGCCGGTCATTTTCAATGTCTCGTCGCATATTGTGTTCTATTTTACTAATCCAGAACTCAGGATTTGTCCCTTTCAGTAATTTCGGCTTTTTTACTTCCCAGTCCTTTCCATGAAAGAATTCACTATCGCAGAAAATGACAACCCGCTGTTTCGTCAAAACGATGTCCGGAGATCCAGGTAGTTTTTTATAATTCTTTCTATATCGATATCCTTTATGCCATAACGCTTTTCTAAGCGCAATCTCAATACTTGTATCCTTCGAACGGATATGTTGCATGCTTTTTCTTCTTTGTTCGGGAGTAAGGGCATCCATTTCAATTTTCAATATAAGTAATAATTGTCATTATCATCGGAATCTGTTTTTATTTACTCAAAAGATTCATATAGAACACTTACATCTGTTTCCAGTTGATCAATCGAAGCTTACAGCTCTTTCTGCCTCTTCTTTTTCCAAACGAAGAGTAGTACCTTTTCCTGAAGCTTCTGCTCCTTTTTTTGTTCATCAGCTATCTTATCGTTTTTTCTTCCACAGCGTCAGAATGCTTTTCCCACAAATCAGTCTCCATTACTCTTCCAATGAAATCTTATCAAGAGAATCCATTAGTTTTCTTTTTAATGATTTACTAACGGGGTATTTATTGATCTTATCCTTAATAGAATCTTTGCTTTCTCCGCGCCGATATAATTCTTTTACGACAGAGGAATAAATAGCATCCACACCATATTTAGTTATTCCTTCAGAAATCAAGGCAATGACCCCCAACGTTGCAATTCCGCCCATCATCCCAAACGGTCCAAGTGCTGCCAGTGCCGTAGTAATTGCCGCACCGCCAAACAATCCCGTAGCGTTGATCGCCATAATTAGAATCAATCCAGGCACTCCTAATGCCACGATTTTCGAAACAATCTCGTCCATTCTTATTCTTGTCCTCAATCTTCTTTCTGCAATCTGAGCTGAAGCAATTGCCTCGCATACTCTGAGATACGGGTATCTCTCCTTAACTCCTGCAACGTTTCTTGACTACATATTGATTGAAATCCGTCGTAAGACGAAAATCCAAGCAAATATATAGCCATTGCCATCGCAAGCTCCTTATTGTCAATACTGCTTTCTCCAGCTATTGCTTTTAATTCCTCATAAACGGTATCGTTCGGTATCAGGTTTGCTCCTTCTATTTCAACAACACGCTCAATGGTTTCTGGCAGAGCCATACAAATCTGATAAAAGGCATCCTCCTGTCCCGTAACAAGAGCATAAAACTGATCCATACTAACTCTACGGATCAACTTATGACCAACCTTTTTCTTGTCCACTGTTGTTTCCCATTTAACATTTTGAGATTTTTTCGCTATAGCCTCGACAAGGAAGCAGGCACAGTCATCATCGTTTAATAGTTGGTTCTGCATTTTAATAAAAGTCTTTGCTGCAGCTGATGAGTTCATAGTATTATGCTTGTTCTTCATCTCAACATAAACAGTATGAACAACTGATCCGTCCGGCAGCTGAATTCCATTAGGATTGTCATATATTACATCCCAGCCCCCTTCTTCACCGTTTGGCGGAACATGACAATTTTCTATATATTGAAAAATACGTTGATGAAAATAGCCGATATCATTGTTGTTTGACTTATCTCTTTGACGGAAAATCTCATTGCTGATAGTTTCTTCCCAACTTGCCCGGTACACGGTTTTATCAAAAATAAGCTTAACTGGATCAACGATATTTTTATTGAATCTCCTCAAATCAAATGATTCCAGTTTGTCACCATATTTTTGTATTGTAGCTCGTACATGATCTATAAACTCCTCTTCACTAATAAAAGTTATATTCCAGCTCATACGTTTTCTAAAGCCTCCTTGATTTTTATACCTACATCATATGCCAAGTTGACAGGTACAGCATTTCCAACCTGCTTATATTGAGAACTGATGCTTCCCATAAATTCCCATTCATCAGGAAACGTCTGACAACGGGCATTTTCCCTAATGGTAAATGGTCTCGCTTCAAGAGGGTGACATCTGTCTGTCTGTTTCTGGCTCGGAGATGTTAAAACCGCAAGAGATGGCTCGTCAAGACTAAGCCTCCTGAGTATACCAGTTCTTCCGCCTCCCATATCCCAACAGCTTTTCATATATTCTTTCGCAATACTTTGATCAATATCTCTCCAATAACCACCTGGCGGTACCAGTTTAAATATATTTGTTTTATACTCGGAATACAGGGAGCCTTCACTCTTTGGGCAATCTAAAAGCACATCCCTGAGTACAGGCTTATAATCGTGGGGGTCTGGAAAACTAAAACTGATCTTACTTGCCAAATCTTTCCTGATTCCGATAGTAATCAGCCTTTCTCTCTTCTGTGGAACGCCATAATCCCACGCGTTGAGAATCTTCTTTTGGATGCTATACCCTGCCTGCTCAAATATATCTGTCATGACCCGATAAGTCCTTCCGTGATCATGAGAGAGTAACCCTCGTACATTTTCGAATAAAAACATTTTAGGTTGCAACTTTTCCAGGAAAGTTGCGTAATGATAGAAAAGCGTTCCTCTGGCATCCTCAAGCCCGAGCTTCTTACCAGCATATGAAAACGCTTGACATGGCGCACCACCGGACAGCAAATCCAGCTGGCCCTTCCTAATCTCGAAAAAGCTTTCCAGATCCAATTTAGATATTCTTGCCACATCGCCTTCTATCACATTCCAATAAGGTCTGTTGCGTCTAAGGGTCGCACAACAGTCTGCATCAAATTCATTTAATCCGATAGTCCGAAAACCAGCCCTTTCTATTCCAAGAGCTAGCCCTCCTGCTCCGGCAAACAGCTCAATTGTAGTCAACATTATTTACAACCCCATTTCTGTTCAATTAATCTTCTTGTTCTTCAAGGAAATATTTACTGATATCGAAATCTATGCTGTTCGCTTTACAGTATTCATCGATTTGATTCATTGCTTTGTATGAAGGCATTGCTTTACCACATTCCCATCGATTGACAGTTGAAAAAGAAACTCCTATTGCCTGAGCAAATACTTCCTGACTCATCAGCCCTTTTTTTCGGATTCTTTTTATGTCATTACTAAAACTCATTAAATTCACCTCCAAGTTTATAGCAAACATACGGAGATATTATAGCGTAGAAGGGCAATTATTTCAATCTGAGGGCTGAAATCCCTGTAGCCTTGCGTAATTCACGCGCTCCCTTCTTTCCTCGCATTATAGCATTTTAAGCCGAATAAACATCCTAGTCTTGCCTATCACACAGGTCTGAAAAACGGCTTCTCTATCATTACGATTCAGATAGCACAGTAACGCTACTTCATTGCCAATGCAAAAACCTACTATTGTACTTTCTGTCAAAAGTTTATCGGGAATAAGGTCTATCACCCTGACTCGTTCTCCATATAGTTTCTTTCTCACACTTCGGCATTCTCGTCAAAAATCCATTCTCCTTTCAAAAACCCGGATATAGAACCACCTTTTTGATACCAACTCACTTTCAACGTATAAATGTCCGCCCTTTCGCCCTGCCTTACCCTGCCTTACCTGATACAACCCTCTAATTAACTTCCTCTAATTAACCTCTAATTAACTTCGGCAAATTCTTTTGTCCCTCCCCCACATTCCCTCGTATATATAGATGTCAGGGCAAAAGAGAAAGCCCACCAAAAAAGAAATTCACACAAAATCATAGATAAATAAAGGAGATTAAAACCATGACAGAAATGAACAAGATCAATGTTGAAGC
>OCTX012219676.1_pt1 | contig 15443 bp, 16 predicted proteins | sample 1539691 | NCBI WGS metagenome assembly OCTX01 (sample SAMN02144231, study PRJEB22623) | gut metagenome | biome: sheep rumen | host: Ovis aries | place: New Zealand | reverse complement strand
CGCTCAGCCTATGGTCTGCTTAACCTTAAGCAGGTAGATCAGGCTATTGCTGCACGTCAGAAAGTAGCACAGAAGTATCGTGAAGCTCTGAGGAATGTCCCAGGCATCCGTTTCTTTGATGATATGCCAGGCGTTCGTCACAACTACAGCTATTTCCCAATCTTCATCAATGCAGAAGAATATGGCAAGACCCGTGACCAGCTCTATTTCGAGATGAAGGAAAAGAATGTATTTGGCAGAAGATATTTCTACCCACTGATAAGCGAGTTCTCCACCTATCGTGGATTGTCAAGTGCTGCACCTGAGAATCTTCCTGTTGCCACAAAGATTGCCAACGAAGTTATCTGTCTGCCAATGCATCATGCATTAAGTGATGAAGATATTCAACGTGTTATTAATTGTATCAAATAATATGGCAAAAACTTCATTTTATTCGGAAGCAGAACTATCAGGAATGGGCTTCAAATCTATAGGCAAGAACTGCTTAATAAGTCGTTTTGCACGATTTTATAGCGTTTCGAATATTGTTATTGGCAATAATGTTCGTATTGATGATTTTTCAATAATTTCAGGAAATGTCATATTAGGAGATAATATTCATATTTCGGCTTATGTGGCATTATATGGTTCAGAAGGTATAGAAATGGAAAACTATACAGGGATTTCATCAAGAACTACTATATATTCAGCAATGGATGATTTTACTGGTGACTATCTTGTAGGTCCCATACATCCAGAAGGAACGACTAATGTCAAAGGTGGGAAAGTTACAATAAAAGCTTATAGCCAAATTGGTGCTCACACTTTAATTTTCCCCAATCTCACTATTGCAGAGGGTTGCATGATAGGTGCATGCTCGATGGTGCGTAAAAGTACAGAGCCATGGGGGGTTTATTTTGGTATACCTGTGAAGAGAATGAAAGAAAGAAATAAAGGACTCTTAAAATTTATGTGATTTTTATCTATAAGAATTATTCAATCCTATGAGATAGAAAGAGGTAATAATGCCAGAAAAAAATTTAAAAAATAAAACGGTAAAGGGCGTAGGGTGGTCAGCTATAGACAATATAGCGGGGCACGGTGTGACGTTTATAGTCAGTGTCGTGCTAGCTCGTCTTTTGACACCAGAGCATTATGGATTGATTGGCATAATAACTATATTTACAGCTGTATGTCAAACATTGATAAATGCAGGATTTACTACTGCTCTTATACGTAAAAAGGATGCTACAGATAGCGACTATAACACGGTGTTTATAGTAAATCTCGTTATGAGTATATTGCTTTATGCAGTAATCTTCTTGTGTGCTCCTTTTATAGCAGATTTTTTCCATAACGAAGAGCTCATTCCTTTGACGAGAGTATCATCACTGAGTATGATAATTGGTGCTCTCGCCATGGTGCAACAAACGAGGCTAACAAAAAGGATTGATTTTAAGTCACAGACAAAAATCACTATAACCGCATCTGTTAGTAGTGGCATTATTGGTATTGTCATGGCACTACTTGGGTTTGGCGTTTGGGCATTGGTAGCGCAGCTTCTTACGCTTCAAGCAATACGAACAACTTTATTATGGGTAGTAAACAAGTGGATACCAAGCCTTAGTTTTTCATCAAAGAGTTTTCATGAACTCTTTGGCTTTGGCTGGAAAATGATGGTGAGCAGTATTCTTGATACAGTTTGGAAAGAACTCTATCAGGTGGTAGTAGGCAGGTTCTATAGTCCAGCTACACTTGGACAATATACACGTGCAAAGGGATTCTCTCAGCTACTATCTAATAATCTTACTGCGGTAATTCAACGAGTTACATATCCGGTTTTAAGTAATATCCAGGACGAAAAGGAGCGTATGGTGCGAGCTTATCGTAAGATGATAAAGATTACAATGTTTATTACTGCGATTAGTACATTTTTCTTGGGTGCTATTAGTGAACCTTTATTATACTGCCTGATAGGTCCTAAATGGCATGAGGCAGCTTTATATCTTCCATTGATATGTATTAGTGCATCAACCTATCCATTACAAGCTATTAATCTTAATATGCTTCAGGTGCAAGGGCGTAGTGATTTGTTCTTGGGACTGGAGATTGTAAAAAAAACGATAGCTTTAGGGCCGTTGTTTATAGGTGCTTTCGTGGGTATAATGCCCATGTTATACACTAATATATTGACATCCATAATAGCATATTTCCTAAACTCTTTTTATTCTGGTAAGATGATAGGCTATAGTTCATGGATGCAGATTAAGGATATTGCACCATCTTATGGAATTGCTATTGCTGTGTTCCTGTCAGTCTATTTCCTTAAGTATTTGCCCATAACAGATTGGGTGATATTGCCGCTTCAAATAGTTTTAGGCATTATGGTCATTTTGTTATTATCTCATATCACAAAACGAGAAGAATATATAGAGATAAAGAATATTATTAGTCCACAAATTAAGAAGCGTATATAAGATGTTAAAGTTGGTTCATTGTGTTACAGATGAGAAATTTACAAAAGTCATTGTTGATGAATTCGAATTTCTGAACGAGAGATGTATCAGTAAGTATGTACTGGTTACGAGAAGGCCACAAAGAAAATTCAAGTATATTTCGAATCTTAACAATATAGAAATAATAGAAGCAAAAGATTTCCTAAAATATTTAGAATCAGAAAAATGTGACTATGTAATATTGCACAATTTTAAATCGCTACCCTATGGTTTGACGGCAAAGATTCCAAAAGACATTCGTTTGGTTTGGTTCTCATGGGGTATGGATATATATGGCAAAGTTCTGAATAGGCCATTTGTGTATATCCCTAATATGTACCATGAGGAAACTCAAAAACTCATAAGACCTACATTCAAGGAGAGAATAAAAAGAATAAAAGGATGGATAAACCGTTATTTACATAAAAATATCATAATAAAGGCTGTAAAGAGGATAGATTATTACTCGGGAGTAATCCCTGAAGAGTATGATATGATGCAGCGTTTATCTTATTTTAGGGCTAAGCCTGTAGATTTTAGATATGCATCACCGTATAGCGGTATAGAACTATCTTTACTCGATGAAGAAGCACCTAAATTAGGAAATGATATTCTGATAGGCAATTCAGGAGATCCTCGAAATAATCATGCTGATATATTCATGAAACTAAAGGATATAGATTTGGGAAATCGAAAAGTTGTTGTTCCTTTAAGTTATGCAGGAACCAAAAGATATAAACAACAAATAAAGACTTTAGGCAGGAAGATATGGGGGGATAGGTTTATTGCTATCGAAAACTTTATGCCACTTCAAGAATATGAAAAAGTTATATCTTCATGTGGATTTAGGATATTTGGGCAAGAACGACAACAGGCGATGGGCAATATTGGAATAGCATTAAAAGATGGTTGTAAGGTATTTGCATATAAATCTTCCATAATATATAAACATTTTGAAAAATATCAAATAAAATTGTACTCAATAGAGGAAGACCTGAATTCTGAAGGATTAGAGAGTATGCCTTCAAAAGAAGAAACATACATAAACAGGAAACGAACTATTGAAAGAGACTTGACCTCAAAACAACAAGAAAGGTTACATAAGTTAATAGATTATTTTGAGACAGAAAAAACGAGATAAACGATACAATACAATATTATGAGCAAAGAATTTAATTACAGTTTTATAATACCACACAAGAACTGTCCAGATCTCTTGCAAAGGTGCGTGGATAGCATACCCGAGCGTGATGATGTGCAGGTAATAGTAGTTGACGATAATAGTGATGAAGGAAAGAAACCTGCATTAAAAGAGCGTAAGAACCTTCAGGTTATACTGCTGGATGCTGAGCATTCAAAAGGCGCAGGCAGAGCTCGTAATGTAGGATTGAAGAATGCGGAAGGTAAGTGGTTACTGTTTCCAGATTCTGATGATTATTATAATGATGAATTCTTGAGCATTTTAGACAAATACATCAATAGTAGTTATGATGTAATATACTTCAATTTTGATTACAAGGATGGGAAAACAGGTGAGAAGTTGACTCCTCTTTATTTTCGAAATTATTTTTGTGAATATGATGGAAAACAGGAATCTAAAGACAAGATAAAATTCCATCATAATGTCCCTTGGACAAAAATGGTGTCACATGAATATGTTAATAAGTATGGTATTTCTTTTGAAGAAACAATAAACGGGAATGACATTTTTTTTTCAATGATGGTTGGTTTTTATACAAATAATATTTATGTAGAAAATTCTCCAGTTTACTCATACTTACGTAATCAGAATAGTATATTAACAACAAAAGAAACTGTAGATTCGGCAATGTGCCGTTTAGAGCATCTGGTCAAAATAAATTATTTTTATGACTATATTGGTTATGCAGAATGGAAGAATTCTGTCATTAAAAGAATCCTAAAAAAAGTATACTATTCGGGATTTCCCTTTCTTTGTGCTCTCGTGATGAATGCAAAAAACATTTATAAAAGTAGAAAAGAATGGGTAATGATATTTGATAAGAGGTAGTTCTAAGATGAAACGAATAGCATTTTTTTGGAAATATATATTTGTCTTGCCACACATGCTTTGTTTTGTGTTTGCAAACGCAAAGATAAAGCAGTTAGTAAAAGAAGATGTGAAAGAAATGAACAGACGTTGTAAGTTAAAAGAGAACTTAGCTTTTTATTTAGTTTTTAGAAAACCTTATCGCAATCTGTTCTATTATAGGATGGGAAAACATATAGGATACATATTAGCTTGTATTCTGCCCTCTTATGATAATTTTTTTATTTCCAGCAGGCAAATAGGAGGAGCTGCCTTTGTTCTAAATCACCCTTATTCGACGATTATCAATGCAAAGAGTATTGGATGTAATTTCACTTTTTGTCAACTTACCACGATAGGAAATAAGGTTCATGGTAGGAATGATCTGGTTCCAATGATAGGTAATAATGTCTCCCTTGGCGCTAATGTTTGTATCATGGGTGATATAACTATAGGCAATAATGTAATAGTGGGTGCCGGTAGTGTTGTTGTAAAGGATGTGCCAGACAATTGTGTTGTAGCAGGAAATCCTGCGAAAATAATAAGATATTTGTGATAAAAACTCTTAGCATAGGTACATATTTTCTTTATGCTTGAGTATATCAAATGTTATAATAGTAAATAAGATATATGTATAAACATTTAAATATATGTAATATATACATTTTCATATGGGTGTTATATATATTCCATTGGCAGAATCTTGGTGAAGCTTTCCCAGTACTTGAAATTCTGTCAAACGTTTTTTTGGGAATAAATCTTACAATCTCTATTTATTACACATGTGTTTTTTTGTTAAAGTATAGGCAAACCATATTCTTTAAAAGCCTTAATGTTCTACTGTTTTCATTCATATTTTATGGTTCAATATCAGTGTTGACCAGGGATTATGTGGGAATAAATGGTACCAAAATTCCGAGTTTGACCTATTTGATAGGAGCATTGCGTACATTTTTACCAATATATACTTGTTTTGTATTTACAAAGTTAGGTTATATTAGCGAAAAATCTATTAGATTCTGGTCGTGGATTTTCTTTATGCAGTGTATATACATATTTTTTATAAGTAGGTTCGTTTATTTGGGGATTGACTCCAGTGATTTCGGAGAGCTTAGAACTAATAATACTGCATATTTGTTCGTATCTGTTTTTCCTCTTTTTTATTTTCATAAGAATCGTCCAATAGTACAATATATATTTATTGCAATATCGTTATTTCTCTCCATTATGAGTGTAAAGCGTGGAGCAATATTTATTGTAACGTTATCAACACTTTACTTTTTTATACATACGCTAAAAAGTGCTTCTGTAAAGATAAAGATATTATCGGTTGTGGCACTTTTAATACTTGTAGCCTTAGGAATAGACTTTGTTACAAACCTTTATGAGAATAGCAATGTTTTTCAACATCGTTTTGAACAAACCTTAGAAGGAAATGTTAGTAATCGCGATCAAATTGCGGCATATTTATTTAATATTTATGCATCATCAGATTTACTTCAAACTTTGTTCGGCTTTGGAGCAGATGGTACGTTAGAATATGGGCTGTATGCTCATAATGATTGGTTGGAAATGTTATTTGACCAAGGAATTTGGGGCTTTACCTTATTCTTATGTTTCTGGCTCATTATTTTAAAGCACTGGAGGAATCAAAGTGTGAAAAGGAACGAGTTTACCTTCTTTCTTGGGTTATGGATAATATGCAATTTAACAAGAACGTTCTTTTCTATGTGGTATTCTGTAGCAAACATTTACGTGACGATGCCCTTAGGATATTACCTTGCAAATATATATAGAGAGAAAGAAAATTATACATAAACAATAAAACAAAAAAGTAAAATATGGGAATTATAGAATTATATTACAGATGGACACATCCAAATGTCCCCAAGGATAAGATTCCTGATAGAGTGAAAATTTCAGTTTGGCAGGGAATAAAAAAAATACTGAGAAAATATCTATCTGCAGTAGTTATTCCAACTATACCCTTTAATAATTTGCGGGTAAGTTGCTATCGTATGATAGGCTATAAAATTGGGAGAGGTACATTTATTGGAATGAGGTGCTATTTGGATGATCTTGCATATGATGAAATTGAGATAGGTAATAATGTCACAATCTCCTATGGAGTTTTTTTCGCATGTCATGGCTGGAGACAGTCATATCATAAAATTATTATAAAAAATGGTGTATATGTTGGAATGAGATGCTCTATAATCGCTCCTAAATCCGATGTTATAATAGGGGAAAAAGCATTTATTGGAGCACATAGTTTAGTTAATAGGTCAATACCTGAAGGTGTGACTGCAGTGGGTGTTCCTTGTAGAGTTCTTGAAAAAGAAAAAAATGAGATAAAATAAATAAAAGATGAATTACATAGTTAAATATTCTTTAAAATTACTTCCAGATAGACTATATCTGCAACTGCTTTATTATAAGCACTTCCGGAAGTTTATAGATTTCAATAATCCTAGAACTTTCAACGAAAAGCTACAATGGTTGAAGTTGAATGACCGTCAACCGATATATACAACCCTTGTAGATAAGTTGAAAATGAAGGATTGGTTAAAATCAAAAGTGGGGGATGGATATACAATACCGACATTAGGTGTTTGGGATAAACCTGAGGATATAGAGTTTGATAAGCTACCTAATCAGTTTGTTTTAAAATGGAATCATGACTCTGGCAGTATTGTTATATGTAAAGATAAGGAAAATTTTGACAAAGCAGAGGCTATTGCTAAATTACGTCATGGTGCTCAGTTCAATGGTTTTTGGTATGGTCGCGAATGGCCATATTTGAATGTCCCTCCTAAGGTATTTGCCGAACCATATATGGAAGATAGCGCAACTCATGAGCTTCGTGATTATAAAGTGTTTACTTTTAATGGTGAAGCGAAGTTGTTGTTGATTGCTTCAGAACGTCAGAAACCAGGTGTGGATACAAAGTTTGATTTTTACGATATGAATTTGGAACATGTTGATATGAGAAATCAACATGAGAATGCTGCTATACCTCCAGAGCCACCACAGTCTTTCCCTATTATGAAAGAGTTGGCAGAAAAGATTTCAAAAGGTTTTGTTCACCTAAGGGTTGATTTCTATGAGGTAGATGGCAAAGTTTATATTGGCGAATTGACTCTATATCATGGAAGTGGAATAATGACGTTCTCACCAGATAAGTGGTACAAGATATTAGGAGACTGGATTGATTTGAATAGATGTAAAAAGGAATTATAATGAATATACTCTATATATCCCATCTCGTAGTTCAGGCAGAGTCTGGTCCGACATGGAGCGTGCCGGCAAGTATCAAAGCACAATCAAAAATTGATAATGTGCTGTGGGTTAACACCTCAGAAGGTGTAATGCCTAATTGGGAAGAGATGGATTGCTTCTATTGGTTGAAAGATAAACCGCTTAAACTAAGCAAAATTCCTGAGCCATTCAATAAACCTGATATTGTAGTTTTTGAAGCACTATATGACTCCTTTCAAGAGATAACGTTTTCAAGGGAACTAAAAAGAAAAGGAATTCCATATATCATTATTCCAAGAGGTTCACTTACATATCAGGCTATGCATAATGGTAGCAGGTGGAAGAAGGAAATAGCACATTTCCTGTTTTATGATAAGTTCATAAAGGAGGCTTCGTCAATACAATACCTTACAGAAAGAGAGTACCAGGACTCAAAATATCGGTTTGATGGAAGGCATTTCGTAATTCCTAATGGTTTTTCGTCTCCAACTAAGGTGAAAGATCATTTTAGTGAGGATTCAATAAATGCTGTTTTTATAGGACGCTTTGATAGTTATCACAAGGGATTGGATTTGCTCATAGATGTTTGTGAAAAGCAACAAGATATGCTTCGAGATGAACATTTTGTTCTTAGCCTTTATGGTACTAAAACAAAAGATTGGTATGCACTAAAAGATCAAATAGAGAGTAAAAGGATAGGTGATATCGTTAAACTCTATGGACCAGTGAATGGGAGAGAGAAGGAGGATGTTATACTTAGTTCCGACCTATTTGTGATGACATCCCGTTTTGAAGGTCATCCGATGGGATTGATAGAAGCTTTGGCATATGGATTGCCTGTGATAGCATCAAGAGGCACAAACATGTATGACGAAATTCAAACCTCTGATGCAGGATGGGTGTGTGAACCAGAAGTGAGCAGTATTGAAAATGCTGTTCTCGCAATGTTACATGAAAGAGAGAAATTTGTAGAGAAGAGTAGTAATGCTAGAAAGCTTTCAAAAGAATATGATTGGGATAAACTGGCTTCTCGATTCCACCAAGAGATAGAGGCGATAATCTGTTAAGTTAATCCCGTCACCATCTGTATTTTTCGTATGGTATTTGAAACCATCATAAGATATTACGAGTCTTTGTTTAGGCATATACCTATACATGTATTTCGAGTAGAGATTGCTGTAATAACCATCATAGTTTCTCTCATCACATATCGAAAAGGGGTATGTGCAGGAAGAAAGGAAATATTCTTGACTTTATTAGCTGGATATGTTTTCTTGATATTCTGCTATACTGTAGTGTTTCGAGTAGAAGGGAAAGCTACAGGGCTTGCTTTGATGCCTTTCTGGAGCTATTTTAGCTATTTTAGTGGCGCAGATGATACTCTATTGGGTGAAAATTTAATGAATATATTTGTTTTTATACCCGTAGGAATGTTGTTGTGTTTAGTGTACCCTAATATTTCAGCTAAGAAGATTATTGTTATAGGGAGCCTCTTGTCCATAAGCATCGAAATTTCACAATATGTTTTTAAAAGAGGTTTATGTGAGGCGGATGATGTCATACATAATTCATTAGGATGTTTCTTGGGATACATGATAGTATATATTATTCAGTTTGCAAGGAGAGGCTTACCTAATAAGATTTTCACAATTTAGAAATAATAGCGAACATTAATATAGTTGAATGTTGTCAATATGAGTGTTAAGGAATTTAGTATATGTTCTTCCGTTTATAAAAACGATAAACCAGAGTTCGTTAGGGTCGCGCTAGATAGTATGTTGGTGAATCAGAGTGTGAAACCAACTGAAATTGTTTTGGTGCAGGATGGTCCCGTGCCTGATGGCCTTTCATTATTGCTTTCTGAATACGAGACCAAGTATCCAGAAGTGATGCATGTAATACGATTGGAGAAAAATGGCGGGCTTGGGAATGCCCTTAAATTGGGCGTAGAGAATGCCAAATATGATATATGCGCACGCATGGATAGCGATGATATATGCATGCCTGATAGGTTTGAGAAGCAATTGGCATATTTGGAAGCGCATTCTGAGTGCGATATTGTAGGAGGGCAGATGACGGAGTTTATTGACACTCCGGATAATATAGTAGGTCGTCGTGAGGTTCCTCTAACCAATAAGGAAATATACGAGTTTATGAAGAGTCGTTGTGCGCTAAATCACGTAACTGTGATGTTTCGCAAAGAGGCTGTTCTAAAAGCAGGTAATTATCAGGACTGGTTCTGGAATGAGGATTACTATTTGTGGGTAAGAATGATGATGGCGGGCTGCAGGTTTGCTAATATTCCAGATGTGGCAGTGAATGTGCGAAGTGGAGCCGATCAGTATGCTAGACGTGGAGGTAAGAAGTATTTTGACAGTGAGATTGGCATCAAGAAACTGATGTTAGAGAAGGGGATGATAACCCGCAAGGAGTATCTCATAAACTATATTCAGCGTTTCATTATCCAATTGATACTTCCCAATAGCGTTAGAGGTTGGGTGTTCCGCACTTTCGCCCGAAAGAATGCTTAAGGTATGAAAGATAAAATGCAAGCACACATAGAGAAGCTATTTGCGATTCTTCGTTCCGCGCTATGGGGTAAGCCTTATAGCGGGGGGATGGATGCGAAGGAGTTTGTGCACATCATGGCACTGGCGGAGCAACAGACGGTGACGGCTTTGGCATTTGATGCCCTGAAAGGGATTTGCATAGAGAATGCGGAGGTGGAGGTGTTGACGAGTCATGCTATAGCGGAGCAGATAAAGCAGCAGAACCAAGTCCTCAACAAGGAACTGGCGGATTTTGCCTCGAAATGCGACGAAAACCATATAGACTATCTGGTGGTGAAGGGGCAGACAATGGGATGTTTGTACCCTAACCCGTTGTTGCGCGTGTCGGGTGATATAGATTTTCTGGTGAATGAGGAATACGACAGCATCAAGGATAGGGCGGAGAAGGCTTTGGAAATATCACTTCCCGAGAAGATGCTGGAGAAGCAAGTGGCTTTTGATAGGAGCGGAGCTCATTATGAGTTGCATACTTCACTACGTACATGGCTATACAAAAAGCATCAGAGACGATGGGATGAACTGATAGCGAAGGAATGGCAGAAGGAATTTTGCGTGGAGATAGACGGCCAAAGGATAAGGACACTGTCGCCCACAACGAATGTTGCTTATGTGTTTATTCATCTGTTCTTTCATTTTATACGTGAGGGAGTAGCCCTGCGACAGTTCTGCGACTGGGCTATGGTTCTGCATCACTATAAGGATGAGATAGATAGGGCTGAACTGGAGCAGATACTCCAGAGCCTGGGTATGCTGAAAGCTTTCAAGACTTTCGGCACCATATTGATAGATGAACTGGGACTAGCAGAAAAGGATTTCCCCTTCACCATCGGCGCGGAGGAGAGAGAATGGAAACAGAAGATACTGAACGACGTCCTCACAGGAGGCAACTTCGGCAAACTAAACCACAAGGCGCACTCCTCATGGAAATATAAATTGGAAACCATGAAGGTAGCCACCCGCAACTCCATAAAATACTGCTCCCTCGCCCCCATAGGGGCCGGCCTCATCATCCCCCACCTCCTCCTCGGCAATCTCAAGATAATAGTGAAGAAGGTGAGGTGGATTTGAGGAAAGCTTAAATATTACCTCAATTTTAAAATAGTATCATAAAAAATGAAGGATACAATAACAATCGATGGAGAATTATATGAAACGGATTATGAAATCCCAAGTGATGATACTGTCATTTGGCGTTTCCTTGATTTGGCAAAGTTCGTTTCTTTGTTGAAGGAGAAAGCTCTCTACATGACAAGGGCAGACAAATTCGAAGATCAATTTGAGGGTGCTGTATGTTCATTAGAGAACGCTGAGAGATACGATGAGGCTTTAGCAGAATATTATTCGGATTGCCTTGATGGGAAACCTGTAAGTGATGAGATGATAAAAAATGAGCATTATGCAATCCAGATGATTAGAAAGAACTCATTTTTGAGTTGCTGGTATGAAGGTGAGTACGAGTCAATTGCAATGTGGCGGTTGTATGCTTCAGGCAAAGATGCAAAGGGTGTAGCCCTTAAATCAAATGTTAAACGTTTAAGGGAGGCGATAGATCATGATGTAGAAATTGGTAGGATAGATTACATAGATTATTCCAAAGTGTGGCCTAATGCCAATGAAGCATTGTGGAGAAAGAGGATGTCATTTGAGTATGAGCACGAGGTAAGAATAAGGGTTATTACCGAAGGTGGATTGTCAGATACACCACCAGAATATATGCGCCTTCCTGTGAAACTTGATGGATTAATAGATTCTGTTTATGTATCTCCGATGGCAGAATCGTGGTTTAAAGATCTAGTGGCAGATGTGCTGAATAAATATGGACTTAGCAAGCAAGTATTCCATTCAACTTTGGATGACAGAGCATTGTATTGAATGGAATTGGAGAATAGAATACGTTCAAGCTAGATGAATAAAAGAAAGAATCATTACGCTTAGTTTCTGTTTATGGCAGATCAGAATTCAATAGGATTAAGAGGTGAAAGCATTTTCACAACTAGAATTACCCAAGGGAATATATTCAATGTATATTTCTTGGGTGATAAAGCGCCTATTGTTGACTTCCTCGTAGAAATTAATGATGCAAGAACCCCATATGCTTTTATGGTACAGGTGAAGAGTACAATAAGAGGATATAATACCGCAGGCAATTTGAAAGTGGGTGTTATAAAAGACAAATATAATGCCCTTCTAAAGAGACCTCTGCCAACTTATATCGCAGGTGTGGATATTAATACCGAAACCGTGTATATCTGTTCTGCGTTCTATGATAAGCAGTATGTAAAAAGTATACCGACAAAGAATAAGCTAAAGTTCACAAGTCCTGCTACTACAGCAAAAGTACTTGATTTACTAAAGAAGGATGTTATAAAGTATTGGCAAGACTGTAAAACGACAAGTCGTAAGAAGAATTATAAGAGTAGCCTATGAAAGCATCAGATATAGAATGGCGTATAGAACAAATAGCATGTACTATTCTATACCGCTGCTTTGATAATATTAGTATTGATAAAACTCCTGATTGGAGTCTTCTGGATCTATTGGTACGTTATAATGATGACACGGATTTGAAATTTGGTGTTATCGTTAAAAGGGCTTTTGACAACCTGCCTGATAGTATAGACAGGCTAGTCAATATGTTGAATAAGGTTGATTATACTCAGTCAGTTAATCAGATTCCAATAGTTTTATTAGCAGTAGATGAGCCAACAGAAAGTGCTAAAATAGCATTTTTGGTAGGATGGCGATTTGGGAAACCTCGCATATATAAAAACTTTGAGTTGAGGAATCTGAATCAAAAGACTGCGGATATATGTCTTCAAATAATCAAATCAATGGATGATGTCATCCGTATACTGTCGGTGGATGACTTAAATGTACTTAAGAAAATTACATTTAGCAAAAAGTTGTCGGATAATAGAGTACAGCAAGCGGAGATTCTATATTTACGAAAATTATCTTCAACGTATAGAATGAATCAAAAGGAGGTGGTAGAAGAAAAGGAACGTTTTGAACGTCTGCTGAAAGGAACACCAGAAGAAGATTACCCTCAAGATGAGTTGGATATGCTTATTTTTGAATCTGTAAAAAAACAATTCAAAAATGCGAAAGTCCGCAGTAAACTTATGCTCCTTTCTACTGAATTGGATGACCTACAGTCTTATAGGGATATTCATTGTGTTCATACCAATCTTCTAGTGTCGCCTGACCTAACTAACCTTCCGGAAATCGCATTGAGTATGTTAGACGGTTTGGAGCTGTTCAGTGTGAGCATTGATATCTTTGTAGAGAATATCTTTTATCAAGAGGCTTTTGATGGAGTTTCGTTTGAAAAAGACGAACCACTTGAAGGATGGCTAAAGAAGGTGACAGAGTGGAATAGACTCAAGGGTACAATGAGGTCAATAACGGAGTACTTCAGATAGGATACCCCTCTAGCCAACTTGCCGCTAAAGCGTCAAGTCCGCTTCCGCCAAAATAAGGAAGCAAGACCGCAGGTGGCAAGCCGCCCACGGACTTGCAAAAAATATATAGAATCTTGCAAATATGGATTTCTCATTATTCATTAACAACAAAGACATCATTAATATCCTTATCGGTGATGTTAATGTTTATGAGGGTTATTCTTTGCCATACTTGTCTGGACCTAGTCTCTGTAATCTAAGTACCCAGTTCGGACTTTCAAGATCATATGGGACAGGCGGTGGTAATCCTAGCAGATGGGTTTATATGCAGGATTTGCTCCAGTTTCTTAATAAACAAGACAGAGTAGGCGAACTTCTTTCTTATCTATTACAGATGGAAAGATTTACTCAATTATCAGGTCTTGGTGATGTCGAGAAGGTTAAGACTACATATAAGGATATTGTTGATGGCGCGATAAAGGCTATTAATTGCCACTTGGTCATTGCAAGAAAAGAAATTAGAATTGTTCGTAACCAATTTGTTTTAGTAACAATTGGAGAAGAAGTCTCCTTTGAAACTCCTAAGGTTAAGGTCATTAATTCTCAATATATCAAGGAACTTCCTGATAGAATCAAGGAGGATATTGAGAATAAGGATTACGATAGCGTAATCACTAAATCAAGAACTCTGCTTGAGGAAGTTCTGATTTTCATTATAGAAAAGATGACTTTCGAGCGTTATAAAAGTAACGGTGATTTGGTGAAGATATACCAAGATGCAACGGAGTTGTTGAATATGAGACAAAAAGGTGATTGGGACAAGAGAGTGAATGAACTTCTTGGCGGACTTCACAAACTTGTGAGTGCAATTTCAAGTATGCGCAATATGAATAGCGATGCTCATGGCGCAGGGTCAAGTAGAATAAACATAAAAAAGCGCGAAGCTTTGTTGGTGGCGCATTCCTCCATGATGCTGGCAGAATATTGGTTGAGTGTCCATGAGGGGAAAGAATAATTCGAAAATCAAATAAACTAATATATTATGTCTGAAAGGAAAAGAATTTACCTGTGCCTGGCTCACTAAATTTTGGCTCACGGTTAATGGACAAGGTGATTAGAAATTATGGATTTAAATACACTGATTGCTGAATGTACTGCATACGACTATAAGGAAGCTCTGGAGGAGAAGAAACCGAAGAGTTGGCTGAAAAGCGTGAGCGCTTTTTCCAATACTTTGGGTGGTTCGCTGTTCTTTGGAGTAGATAATGATGGCAACGTAAGAGGGTTAGAGGATATTCAGCACGTGACAGAAACCATCAGCATGAAGATTCGTGATTATATGGATCCGCTGCCGGAGGTGGAGATGATTCCGCTGGAACAGGAGGGGAAACACTTGCTGCAACTGAAAGTGAAGGAGGGAGCCTACACGCCATATTATTACGTGGGTGACGGACAGCGTGTGGCATTTGTGCGCAATGGTGACGAGAGTATGCCTGCAACGGGAGAGCAGATGGTGAGATTGGTGCTGAAAGGTACGAACAGGACGTATGACTCATTGCGTACGGATAAAAGGGTAGAGGATTATTCGTTTGCTATCCTGGCGAATACCTTCAAGGAACGTGTTCAGCAGGAGTGGGACAAGAAGTATCTGCTGTCGTTTGGACTGGTGACAGATGATGGCTACCTGACGAAT
>OCTX014545405.1_pt1 | contig 15445 bp, 13 predicted proteins | sample 1539691 | NCBI WGS metagenome assembly OCTX01 (sample SAMN02144231, study PRJEB22623) | gut metagenome | biome: sheep rumen | host: Ovis aries | place: New Zealand | reverse complement strand
GGCAGGCTGAAGACCAAAGTGTTCTTCGGCCTTAAAATGTTTGCCCTGAACTTTTCAAAACTGTGGCTTCACGAGCGGGGTCTCGAAAAATGCAGACCTCTGCAGGCAGAAACAGTCTGAAAAGCAGGGTGATACCCACATTGATCCGAAAGACTAATTCCGAAACATGGCAAATCCAGTCATAAACTGTATTCAGTTGTCAAGGAGCAAGCATTGCTTAGCTGCCGGAGTCGGGATTTCCCGACTTTTGGCGACATAATCATGTAATGAGGACAATATGTAAATCGAGGAGGCAGAACGGCATGAACCAGATAGCACGAAAATATCAACCAGAAAAAATAGTAAATGGTTTTTATCTGAATGAAAAGGATAAGTATCCAAAGAGAGTTAAAAAGGATCCGCCTACGGTTCAACGCTTTTTTATGTATGTATACAACGAAGAAACAGGGAGAAATGAAGGAAGATGGTATTCTAAGGAAGAATTAGCGATGGCAAAAAGATGAATGAAGAACGATAGGATTTACCGGGAATTATAAAAACTAATCATTATTAAAACAAAAGGACAATACTATGGGCGGAGATGGTAGAAAACCCGGTGGGTATGTAATACAGCTGTATCAATATGCACTACGATACAAGTACAATAATAAGCAATTTGTCGACTATTTTAACGAAATATCAAGCAGTCCCAATAATGAGAATGACAAAGGAGCACCTTACATCGTACTTGGAGACTTTGATCGAATTGAGATTAATGAAGTATATTTTTTTCGTCAATACCATGATGTATCACAATATGCTAAAAATTGGGTAGGTAAACGTCAATGTATGCTTCTATATGATGTGTCAAAGAAGGATGAAAAAGAATATTCGACAAGATTGTGCTACAAAAAAGATTATCCAGTCAATAAAAGTAGCAATGGATGGGTTAGTGATTACTATTCGAGCACCGAAAAACGTTTTTTCTGCCTTTCGATGCTTTCTTTGACAAATGATGTCGTTAATAGGTGCAATGATATTGGACAATTGATATATGACTTGCGAAAAAAAATATTAAGCATTGTTGATCAAGTCAATAAGCAAGAATCAACTGAGGTTTTATGCGAAGTATTTGGTACTTTTAATACGTCTGAAATTGCGATTACTTGGCTATGTGATGAGTATGTTGACATTCTACATGTGATGGAACACATAAAACATATTTCAATAACGGATATCAACGGATACGCATATAACGCATTTTTAACCACTTTTTCTGTTATCTCTATACCATCTAGAATGCCACTTGACAATGGCGGTGATATACGAGGAAACGCTTTAGTCCAACTGTCTGTCAGTGAAGAACGTTCTGACTTCGTGAAACTCAATTCTTTTAGACAACAATTGCAAGATAGAATAACAGAACTATCTGCCTCTCGTGGCAAGCAAGATAAAGTTGAGTTTGATTTCTCTGTGGGTGAATATGACTGGGTAATTAAGTGTCCGGCTTCAGCAATTATAACGGTTTTAAATCCTAAGCAGCCATTTAACGGATTGCATTATGGAATACGCGCAACAGACGGAAGCGGTCAGTATACTATTGACTTGGGCGATGTTTTGCGCAAAAATACAAGACTACTGATAGGAGATAATATTAATGGCGAGCTTCTTCAAAAGTTAGAAGAGCTAATTACTAAAGGGGAGTTTGTTGTTAACGCCCCCTATTTGCTTGATGTGGGAAAAGAAAAAACATCGGACCCCTTGATATTGACTGCAAATAGGGAAAGGTATTACAAGCCTGATGGTATTCGAGAAGAACTGAAGAAATGTGTGAATTCGTCAACAGGTCTCGTGGATACGATGGATCTTCTAATTACGGATTACCAAAGTGTGATTTCAACGGCTTATAGCAGGGTGTGGGCTGAAGATATGCATATTCAGTTTCAAGCGGTGCTTCGCCTAATTGAGACACTCATAAGAAACAAAGATTGCGACCTATTTTGGGATCATTACCGTGATCTGACAAATGCATTTAAGCAGCAGGTATATCACCTGACTCAAGCAAGTAGGATGTTTTTCGAAATCCCCAGCAGCCATCTTCGGGCAACAGGCCAGTATGATTTTCTTATGCATGCGTATTATGGCATTTCAAAAGAGATAATTGAACTGGTCTATTATATGCAACACGAGGATCCTCAATCGGAACTTGTGCCGCTCTTAACTGTCAATACAGAGCCACAAGTCAAATCAGAACTGTTCTATTTATTCGACAAGGACGGCGTTCGTACTATGAACCTCATTATCCCAAATTCTGTTTTGACGGATCCGTATAGGGGTATTGTATACTTGAGCCATGAATTTTTCCATTATGCAGTTCCGAAAAGCAGAACTGATAGAAACCGTAGGTTTGGCTTATTTCTTATCGAACGAATATTCCGTTATCAGGTCTTTATCATCATCCAAAAGATGATGCTCGATAATTGCCCAAGTGATATTTACAATCAGGTTAAAAGATACGTTGATTATGAATCATCTGACGACGACTTTTCAAAGCTTTTCTTAGGTGGCTTTGACGGGTATTTGCTTGAACTTTTGGATCAGGAATGCATATACAAATTAGTAGAGGGTAGCATATCTTTGACTGTGAGTGAGTCGCCATCTAATGTTTTACGAGACGTATATGAGAAAGCGATAATGAATTTTGCGCCTCATGCAGACTCAGATGATGCCTTTTTATCGGTTTTCAAAAATGTTATTGTATTTTATCTTTCGAGTGTTCAAGAGGCAATTCATTGTCTTCCATTTGAGAAAAAGGAAGAAATAAATTCGGATGGTTCTGATTCTGATAAGAGAAAAGAAATTGAACGGTCATACGTTGAGAGGGAACGCGCTCTTGCGTGGATTGAGTCAAGGTTAATGTATCATTCAAGTGTTCAGGATTCAGTCCTTAAAGCCAAAGTTTCGGCTATTAGGATGGCTGAGCAGAAAAACTCTCATGCTCTTTTTGATGATCAGAAAACCTTATACCGTGGTGTTATGGAAGCGTATTCTGATATTGCCGCTGTATCGCTGACAGGGATGAAATTAGCTGACTATGCATTGTTTTTTATTCAAAATCTTTGTGACATTAAAAGAGAGAACAATCCAGACGTAATTGATTTGGTTCAAGAAGAATCAACATCGTTAAGGTTTTACCTTGTAGTAATGTTCTGGTATGTTAATCATGGAGGGGAGACATGTGATATACTGGATATCCAGGATACGGTGAGTTCTCTGATAGACGGAGAATACTTCTCTAATATGTTTACTTGGACTTTTATACGTCATAAAGAAAAAGGAGACTTGCCACTAACGGTTCGTCAAGAAATTATAAATGGACTAAAAGGCGATGCTAAAAAATGGATTCATAAGCTTGATCAAATCGTCTATGACGTTGGCACCAAAGGTTTTAGCGTTTACTACCATGATATTTTTGCCCCTATCTTGATAAATGCTAACGTGATTTTCCGACAAGATGAATTGTTACAGGAGAATGATTCCAGACTAAAGTCAATAGGCAGGGGTATTCAAAAGATTCTGAAGAAGTTTAGGAAAGTTTACGAAAAATATTCTGTTTTGCGGGAATCACTGGATATAAAAAATTTGGACTCAGTCCATCAGTATTCAGAAGAGCTCTTTGCTTTAGACATAAGTACGATTCAGTCATTCCAGTACCAGAAGTCGCTTTACCTTCTTGAGGGCATTAATGAGAGGGTGATTGGTCAGCATAAGGAAATCAATGAGAATAGCAAACCAAATGCTTCGACTAATTCAGAACACCGATTGACTTCTTTTTATACCAATCTGCCAGAGCAAAGCATAAAAACAGAATTTAGGGTATATGATTGGGAGGAATTGCAGTATTATACTAAGTATTGTCAAGAGTGTTTTCAAAAAGATAGCGATTATTCTACAGGATATGAGAAACCTTTTTCGCAGATTTGGTATAGAGGGCATACAAGTGTAAATTATCTACTTGAACCTACGCTATTCCGGACATTGAAAAATTTGAAAAAGAATGGGAAACTACCAAATAAAGAAGATGTAATTTGCTACTCACAAAGGGTGCAGCTTGAATATTTCAAGACCTTGATTGATGGAGCACCAGAAATTCCATTTTATGGGAGTTTTTCAGATGTAGATTATTGCGCACTAATGCAGCATTATGGTCTGGATTCAAATCTTCTTGACTTTACAGAGAATATGTTTGTTTCGCTGTATCTTGCACTAAAGTATTTCTCTGATGAAGAATTAATTGATGATGAAGATAAGGCAAAAAAGAAACAAAGAGATGTTGTCCTGTATCTGTTTAATCCAGCCGTGTATAACGATTATAGAAATGTCCAATTAGATCGCAGGAGCATTTCGGTGGGAGAAGGAGACGTTGAACGGAATAAAAGGATTCTCGGTTTAGAAACACTTGAACAACGGGGAATCATCCCTAATCTTTCAATTAGCTACAACAAGAAGCTATATGATAGGTTTATTTTTGGTAATGAAGAGCTTGACAAAATTTGCGTTGATAAAACTTACAGGAATTCCCTGCCTGTTGCTGTCTGGACTCCGAGACTTAACCATAGAATAGAGACACAAAGTGGTTCATTTGTGGCTTTTGATATGTACTCCGATTTGGATGAGTATAAGACTTTGGATGTTTTACAGGAAGAATATTTAGCGAATGGCGGTGAGCATTTAAAGCCATTTCTTTATAAGATTGTAATAGATAAGTCTTGCTGCGAGGATATTTATTATTCGATGAAAAGAATGGGAATAACTAGGAAGTTTGTATATCCTGAAATAGAACAGGTCAAGTATAGGTTTAAGAATGTAAAATAGCTGGTTAATATATTGGGCATTAGATTCCGCACGAGATAAGGAATATGAGATTATTTCTTATCCCGTGCGGGTGAGCTCATTAGCGGTCAGAAAGTGCTAAAAAGCGGATTTGATGAGCTGATCGCACGTTAGCCCATGGGCTGAGGTCTTGCATCACTATCGGACACCAACGTTCCAATAATATGCCGCAGGAAAATATTTACTGAATCAGCATTTTTGAGGTATCAACTCCTATCGTTTCCAAATACCTAACATCTTTTTTTAGAACTCTAGCATTTTTGAAGTTTGTTTCATAAAGAATAATATTTCTAAAGACTGTGCCACGAAGATCAGAGTTTTCAAAATTTGCACCTTTGAGATATGCATTCGTAATACTTGCTCCCCTGAGACAAGCATCTGTAAAGTCTGCATATTCAAGATGGACATTATATAAGTCTGCATTATCTAATCTTGCGCTTTTTAGTATGCTTGTTTTAAAGTAGAACCATGAAGTTTAGCCCCAATAAGGTATGCAGCAAAAAGGTTTGCTACATTGAGATTTGTATTTGTAAGGTTTGCATTTTCAAGATGTGCCAATTCAATATATGCATTTTCAAGACATGCTTTTTCCAGACAAGCATTCTCAAGATGTCCTAATGCTATGTTGGCACATTTAAGGCAAGCCCTGATTAAATTAGTATTACTCAAATCTGCTAAAACCAAGTGTGTAGCTTTAAAGTGAACCTCTTTAATGTAAGTTTTTTTAAAATGATACACCTTCAATGAATTGTACTTCGTCAAGAAAAGCTCCTTCAAAATGTGATCCTTGTTTATCCTATATTTTCGATAAATAGGATTCTTGAAAAACCGAAAATCCACACCGCAAAAATAATTAAAAGTAATTATGCTTTTTGATGAATCATATTCTACGTTATACAGTTCTATTGAATCTAAAATATAATTAGTTGGTAATGTGTTTTGCTGGAACAGTAAGAAGTATCCTACATTTTCAAACACGGCTTCCTCCAGCGTAGAAAACCATTTTTTACTTAGGTAGCCATCTGTATAATGAGTGACATTCCTTTCTTCTACAATAGAATGATTGTATTGTTTTTTAACTCATCGTATAGTTGAAATGCCTCATCTGAATTTGTTTGCTTCTGCCTTGAAATGATGAGATTATACTAATTGGTTCAACTGATCTTCCAATACTAATCGATGAAATAGAAGTCGCAATGTCTTGTGAAGAGTGCATTGATTATCTTAAAAAAGAGGGTATAAGAAGATAATTGTGACTTCGAGACATTCATATACTAGAAATATTAAAGGTTGTCATGTTATTACTCTTGATCCGCTTAGTCAGGAACAAACTAAGTATTTGATTGGAATGTTTTTAGATAATCATTTCGGAAATACTATAAATGAAGAATACAAAAATTCTCTAATTAGCACCATGAATTTAACATCCATTATGACACCCAGAGAGAGTATTGCAGTCAGCGGACTCCAACGGACGCGATGCGGAGCGAGCGGACTAATCTATAGTTATTGATAACCTACGGAACTCTTATTATTGAACGGCGGATTGTGCGTCGGTGGATAATTCATCTTATTTGCCGGTGGACAAAAAGTTACCAGACGGTCAGATCACATTGTTGGTCGGTGGACAGGTGGACTGATTGCAGCCGGCTCCTGCTCGGTGCAAATTAAATGCCTCCACAGAAGATATTTCTGTGGAGGTGCGAGGTACGATATATCTGCCTGTGAGGAAACGATCAGCCAAGTTCGCAGTCGTTGATAGCCTTCATGACGGATTCCGCATCAACGATGTTCAACTTCCGGCTGTTCGCGACAAGAAGTGAAGCATTACAGATCTTATTAATGAGCCGCGCGGTCCCGTTTGACGCATTCAGGATGGCCTCAAGGGCATTCTCCTGGAATACCGGCTGGGTACAGCCGGCCCCCCTGAGTTTTCCGGCTACATATGCCGCCCCTTCTTCTTTTGTCAGACCGTCCAGGTTATAGTTCATGATGATCCTCTGCCTGAGCGGTTCGTGGATCCCGAGCCTGAGGGTGTTGTTAAGGTTGGGGAGCCCTGTCAGGAGGACGACTGCCCTGTCCCTGGAATCCATATCGAAGTTGAACAGGATCTTCAGGTCGTTCAGAATCGCCGTGCTGACATAGTTGGCCTCGTCGATAATGATGACCGGCGTCTGCCTTTTTTCCAGCGACAGACGGTTGATCTCATCCTGGATGATCCTGAAATTGTCCGGCTTCCTGTAGGTGGGGATGCCGCCGAGCTCAAGGATGAGGTTCCTGTAGAAATCATTCAGTGTCAGGGTCGAAAGGCTGCTGTAGATGACCTTGTACAGCGAAGGGTTCATCTTCCCCGTCCAGTTCCGGATGACGGTCGTCTTCCCGCGCCCGGCCCCGCCGGTCAGGAGCCCGAAGCCCTTCGTCTGCAGGAGATATCCGAGCCGGAGGGACGCCTCCCTGTACTGCTCCGTCTCGACCAGGACCTCTTTGGAGTTCTTGAGGAACGGGTTGAACTCCAGCCCGTATCTTGAAGTATAATCCATCATTCCTCCCCCCTGCAGAGCATGAACTTCTCGCGTTTCACGGAAGCATTCTCGACCTTGTTCAGGAGCCTGACCGGCGTCAGGGTGCCGTCCTGTTCCACGATGTAGACTTCCTTCATGTCCGGGGAATAGCGGATACGGAGCTTCTGCTTCGCGTATCTGCAGTCCACCTCGTATTCCACGTGGTCGATGACGATGACGCTGTCGGCAGAGACACGCCGGTCGGTCTCAAGGAGGAAGGACCGGTCAAAATCCTGGTCCGGAAGCCTGCGGATCTGTTCCGGTTCGGAAAAGAACCTCTCCTGGGGAGTCTTTCCCCGGAGGGATGAGTGGGGCGTCTGGTTATATTTCCGCACCCACTCCTGGAAACTGCCGCGGAGCTCATCCAGGGAACGGAACTCCGTCAGGTCGAGCGAAGCGTACCAGTGGTCTTTCAGCGTAAGGAACCAGCGTTCAATTTTCGATTTCCCCTGCGGGGTATAGGGCTGGCAGTAGCTCAGGGTGGTCCCGATCCTGGCGGAGAGCAGGTCCATCTGCCGGTTGCGATAGGTCCGTCCATTATCAAAACGCCATACCTTCGGCCTCCCGTATTTCGCCACGGCGGAGCGCATGACGGACATCAGGTTCACGAAGTTATCATTGTAGAAGAGGTCCGCGCCGGTGATGAAACGGCTGGCATCGTCGATAAGGGCGATGATATAGACCCGCTGTTTCCGGCCGTCAGGCCCTTTCAGGCGGGGGCCGACACTGCTGTCCCCGCACCAGACCTCATTGATATGGGGGCGCTCGTAGCGCCGCATGTCCCGGTTCGGGGATGCCCCGGCGGAACGCCTTATGTTCGAGACGCACCGTGTGATGGTCGAGAGGGAGACCTGTCCGTCCGTGACAGAGCCGTTCTCCTCCAGCTTCCGGAGTATCTCCGTGGCGGGCATCCTCGGGTAGTGCTCCACGAAATAGGTGAGCTGTTCCAGCAGGTCGGCGTCGATCTTTCGGCTCTTCCCGGCATCCCGGCGGTCCCGCGGCATCAGGGCTTCAAATCCCTGCTTTTTATAGGCAGAATACCACCGCTGGAGAGTGTCCGGATGGAAATGGTAGACCTTCCCGTCCGGTCCGGTGACACCTTTTTCAGAGATCTCTCGGTAATAGTCATTATTGCTGCAGTACGCATCACCGAGCCCGGTCACGACAGGGGCGATGGCGGTATAGCGCAGGAGCGCAACGTCTTGTTTCTTTACGTAATCCATATATTTTCAACCTCCTTATGGGCCCATTATAGGGGGCATGACAGGAGGATGCAGGCAGGCTTATGTGGGTGTTTGAAAAAGGCGGTTCACGGTGCTGTGCACCTGCATGAACTGCTGCGAAAAAGCGCGGAAGCATCCCACGACGAGATCGGGGATGCGGCTGGTGAAGAGGGACTCGGACAGGAGGCGCTCCTTCCAATGCCTGCAGTACTGGCGTATGACGTACTTCACGTTGTTCTCATCGATGGAAGGGCATCTGTCCAGCAGCCGGGACATGATTCCGTTCCCCAGATGGCACTCAATGATCTCCGCCTGGTCACGGAGTGATATACGGGAATAGGGGACGATTCCGGAGAGTAGGAGGGCATGGGTCTTCCCGCAATAGCTGCATTTTTACCCGGATAATGCGCAGAGTGAGAAGGCCGTTGGGAGTTTTAACAGAACGACTGTAAGAGCCATGATGGATCAACGTCCCGGCATGGCCACAGCAGCAACGTATCTGCTGGATATCAATAGAATCTATAATTGTGAATTTCCCATAAATGTTACACTAAATCGTTAACAAAATTATTCGTCAAGAAAAAAGCTTATAAATAAGCGAAATTTGATACAGTGAATTATAGATAGATACAAAATGGGAATCAATATTTAACATAGTTAAATAAATATATTATAGTTTTATAACAGACGAAGTGGAATGACACCTCTGTCTTTTAGGGAACAGCATAGAAATTCTGAGGACTTCCACTTACCGCGTTCATTATCATCACATGCCCGCAAAGGGGTATGCAATAAAGGAAAATTGTACCATTGTTCATTACAGAGGACACTTTGGACATCAGGTATCTGTAAGGTCCGTCTGTCTGGTGGCTTTCTGAGAAGATTCTTCGCAGTTCATTCCGGTTTATTGCAGGCCAGTACCGGTTGTCACTTCTTCCAAGGATTCTGTTGTAATTGCGATAGAGTTTTTGAATGCCCTTATAATGAATTCCGTTTTGGTGCAGCCAGTCCAGCCCCTGTGCCAGACCGATAAATATCTCCCGTTCGAAGCTGAACAATTCTGACTGGATGTCTTTGCTGCCCTGGTCTGCATATAACATCGGTTTCAAGACATCCGAGGCAGGATAAAACTTGTAGCGTATATCTTCCAATGAAACAGTGCTGTTTTTTATCCGAATACCATGCACCGGGCAGTATTCCACTCCATCAAGCTGCGGCAGTACCTGCCAGTACGCTTCGCCATAAAGCTTTTCCTGTGCGGCAGCGCATTCAGGGCAGTAACGCAGGCGGCGGGAAGGATGTAAAAGGCGGATCTGTACCCACCTCGGGTAGGTTGTGGATTCCACTTTCCCGGAGATCATGTCGCATATGCGGGAAAGTTCATATTCAGCAGCAGTCACGGAAAAGAGGGGGAATGCGGTATTCTTCTGCAGCAGGGTTTCCGTGCTGATGGATGCTCCGGAGCCCAGCCACTTCTTTGCTTTTTCAAGATGATAAGGGGACAGCAGGGTCGAACCAAGGCTGCTGTTGTATCCAAAAAGCTGCCTGATCGTATACCAGTCATTCACGTTCCCGCTCCGTACGTGATACCTGCACAAAAGACTATATATAGATTCACCCGGGTATGGGGATGGGAAAAGCGGCAGACGTCCGACCGGTTTCCTCGTCTTATGGCATTCATGGTATTTCATCTTCGATCAGCCCTGCTTTCTTTAGGGATTCATAACCGCACAGCCCTGAGGCATGGCCGGGAACCGGCTTCACTTCTTCCGGCTTGGAAAGGTACAGCTGGTAAGCCCGCCTCGCTATGACGGGAGCGGCAAAGCAGCCGCTTTTATCTTCCGCCATAGCAGTACAAACAAAGGTGCGGGCTTCTCCGTATGAGAGGCCAAGCCCCATGAGCGTGACGATGGCTTCCTCCTGAACTGTGGCCTCTTTTGGCGGGGCCACGGCAGGACTTTTCTTTTCTGCCGCGATGGAATAGTTGTCTTTGTAATCGCTGAGGGAGAAGGATGTGATGTCAATGTATTGTTTCAGATCGACCTCTTTGCCTGCTTTCATGGCTTCACGCATCGGTTTTGTGAGCCCCATTTTTTCAGAAGAGATGCGGTGGAGGTCTTTTTCAGAGAAGGATTCCTTCCCGGAGAGGATCGCGTCCTCTTGGACAAGCTTATAGATATGGACGGCGAGGAAGGGAATCCCCTGGGCTTCTTCATAGAGGGCGTCTTTCATTCCTGTTGTAAAAGGGATATGCCCCTTCGTATACTGGTAAGTCCAGATGGCCCGGCAGAAAAGCTCCCATGAAGTATCGTTCGGCATGCGTTCCCACAAGGCATCCCCCTGGCCGCTTCCCCGCTTCGCCTGCTGGAACTCGTTCTGCAGGATGGAAAGGGCTTTGGGAGTCCCGATCATGATCACGGGAACGCCGATCGTATTGACCAGCGTTACGAAGAAGTTCAGGACTTTCTCCGGGACACCTTTCCGGGCGCTGCATAAGTTCTGGATCTCGTCAATGATCAGCACGCCTACGTTATGGGATACGCACAGGCGGGACATGGCGATCATCATCCGGTCAAGGGTCGCGCGTCGGGAACTGTACTGCTCACTGTAGGATGTGCCGAGAAGGTTATCGAGTGCCCGGAAAAAATCCATGCACAGCCCCTTGAGGGATCCGTCGCAGGAACAATCGATCTTCAGCCAGGAGACCTGGTGCATGACCAGCGGGATGCCCCGGTATTCTGTGTGCCGTATGACCTGCGGATAAAGGGAGAGGATGCTCTCCACGGTCGTGCTCTTGCCGATCCCGGAGATGCCGAGGATGGAAAAACCATACGTGTGTGGATGGTACCCGCCGGTATAGTTCAGGCTCCCATTGGATACGGAAGCGGACGTCCCTGCCGCAAGTTGGGCCGCGTAAGCCGGGGACAGCGGGTTCCTGTCCGCATATCCCCAGCGGATGCACCGGTCGATCCGCCCGAACACATCCACTTCCCGTTCCATCGGCTGGTGGATCCTGACGATCCGCTGGGTAAGCAGCTGCCGGCGGGAGGACGGGCATTCCCGGTCATTGTCAGAATAGGGCGGCCGTATTATGAGTTTTGCGATGGCGTCACCCGGTTCAAAAGGTGCGGGTATTGCTTCGATAAGCGATATACCGATTTCTTAGAAATACCGATATTGATTATTCTTAAAAATTATATGTCTTGAAGAAAAAAGTTCTTTTCATGATTGTCGGCATTTTTTATTATGAAACTGTACCAACAGTATAACATAATATAGGAGGTCGCCTATGGAAAGTAACCCTCTTCAGTTCGAGACATTGGCAATGCAACTCGTTGACGCAGTAAAACAATACGGTCTGGCAGATGTTACCGTTACAGAATACCGGAAGGAGGCGAATCGTATTACCAGCTATTCGGCTGGATGTGGTTTTAAAGATTATAATTCAACAGTTCTTGACGGTTACTTAATGTACCTTAAACAAAAAGTCGAAAAAGGGGAGCTATGCAAGGAACAACTACGATTCAGAAAAAGAGTTATCCGGATGATACGATCTCTTGCTGAAACTGGAGAAGTAGATTTTTCAATTTCAAAAACATGTCTTGCAAAGTACCCTATCCCTGAAGAAACGAGCAGGGTGATTGACGATGTTCTAAATGAAAGCAAAGTTTTCCATCCGATCAGGCGTCGCTCGATGCACGCTGTAATCCGTCATTTATTATTGTATGCCCACGAGCGCGGGTATGAATGGCTGTCTCTCGATGACACCATTGTCCTCAAGTTCATTATCGAAGAACTTCCTCTCACAAATGGCAAAAGTAAGAACTATTCACTTCGAGCCGTCAAGCTTGCATGTCAATATCTAAGCGATAAAGGATTGTCTTCTTTGTCTTATGATTATACAAAACTGTTTATGAGAAGCGAACCGGTTAGCCTTATTCCTGCATACTCGGAAGAGGAACTTGCGTTGATTGCTAAAACGATAGATACTTCTACCAAAACAGGTGCAAGGGACTACGCCATCATTCTTTTGTCTTTTGGCACCGGGCTTCGTGGTGTTGACATCACTAATATTCGGTTTGAGGATATAGACTGGATTAACGGGAGCATAAGTATAGTTCAAAGCAAATCCGCAGTTCCTCTTGTCGTTGCCCTGAACGGAACCATCATGAACGCATTGGCAGACTATATTCTGAACGCACGTCCTGAATGCGATGTACCCGAAGTATTTGTGACAGTAAAGGGGCCTGCCCGGAGGCTTAAGCCAAAGTTTAGCGGAATGATGGATCGTTATTCCAAAAAAGCTAATATCAGAAAGATTTCCCGCCGCTCGTTCCATAGTCTTAGGCGCTCGTTTGAAACAGAGCTTGTTTCAAACGGAATTCCGATTGAGACAGTCTCTCAGATGGCAGGTCATGCAGACATCAGTTCCGACAAGTACTATATCACACATAATAGAGAAAAAAACGCTTTCGTAGCAATGGACTTCTCTGATGTTCCGATAACCGAAGGAATATATGCAAACCTCTTCGATTCTAGTCCTGAAGGAGGTGATGCGGTATGACTTTTAAGGAAGAATTGCTGTATGATTTTGATGAATTTGTTTCTTATAGAAAATCGGCAGGCTTCTCGGTAGATACTTACAAGAGTTCCGTTCCTCCATTTTTGCGATTTTGCGGTGATTATTATCCAAGAGGAACTGTCATAACGGAAGAAATGATAAGTGCATGGTTTGCACGCAATACTTATTCCATTAATTCAAAAGCGACTTTTATTTCCATGATGCGGAGGTATACACAATTCCGTATGTTCCTCGGGAAAGATGACGTTTTCCTTGATGAAGATTACTCGATAAACAGGACATCTTATGTTCCTTTTATGTTTAAGGACGATGAGCTTTCCACCTTTTTCGATGCCATAGATAACTATACCGGAACCGGTAGTGGAAAGAAACTTATGCCAGAGCTTGTCTTGCCTGTATATACACGTTTTCTTTATTGCTGCGGAATGCGGCCTCAGGAACCGCCTTCATTACTGGCTGAAGATGTTAACCTTGAAACCGGAGATATCTACATCCGAAAGGCAAAACGCCACAAGGATCGTCATCTCATTATCTCAGAGGATATGAGGACACTGTGCAAAGCATATGACTCTCTGGCCGGAAGGCGAAAATGGTTTTTCCAAAGGCCAGATGGGGTGCCCTATGATAGAAAGTGGTACTATCGCGCCTTTATCAGCATATGGAATAAATGTAGCTTCGACAGAAGTGAGAAGCCGCGGCCTTATGACTTGCGCCATGCTTTTGCTTCACGTAGTATTCTGCGTTGGGTTGAGTCCGGAAAGGATGTGACGGAAATGCTCACATACCTTTCCACATACATGGGTCATGCAGAGATTACATCGACGCTCTATTATGTCCACTTGCTACCTCATAACCTCCGGAAAGCGGTGAAGGTTGACTGGAACTTATTAGCTTCTGTTTATGAGGATGGAGGTGACTTGCATGAGGATTAAGGCAAAGGACGCAAACCTTATATCTGTCCTGGGGGATTTCCTTTTAAATTATCTCCCCAACGTCAGAAACCGAGATGACGACACTATACTCTCATACAGGACCAGCATAAATTTGTTCCTTCAATACCTTTTGACGGTACACAATATAAGCATTAAATCTATATCGGCAGATGATTTCAACCAAAAGAACATAATCAGCTTTATGGAATGGCTTCGTGTCGAAAGGAAAAATGTTGCTCCTACCGTAAACCATAGGCTTTCAGATCTCCGCGGACTATGCAAGTATTTTCTGAAGAAGAAGGTCATCAACGAAATAGTTTTCGAGGAAATACGGGAGATAAACGACCTCGTGGATGATAGGCATGATGATTTTTCGTGGTTGTCAATTCCCGACACAAGGATAGTTCTTGAACAGGCAAAAGAAACCGGTAATCCTGTAAGGGATCATTATCTTCTTTCCATTATGTATGAAAGTGGGGCGAGGGTGGATGAAATCCTCTCTCTTAGGATGAAAGATTTTATACCAACAAAAAATGGTGAAGTTGATGTCCATTTCTTTGGGAAAGGGCGAAAACATCGGATCACACCTCTCTCGAGTACAATTTTAGACATGCACCAGAGATACGTGGTAGAATATCATCAGGACATGGATTCCGCAACGGAGACAACATTATTCTATACGAACCGAAACGGAAAGAAGAATAAGATGTCAAGCGACAATGTAAGCCGCATCCTGAAACAGTGTGAGTTATCCGCCAGGCAGACAAAACCAGAGTTGATACATCTGCATTCACATTTGTTCAGAAGATCCAGGGCAATGCACCTTTATCTGGCGGGCGTACCGCTTCCAACGATATCTGATTGGCTTGGTCATACAAACATCGAAACTACTCGTTTTTATGCAAAAGTTACCTTGGATATGAAACGAGATGCATTAAATAGGCTTTCCGAAAGCGAATCATCCGTGTTCAAAAATGATGTTGCATTTAAATATGCTGGTGACGAGGAAGTTCTCATGCGATTGTGTGGATTAAAATAAATACCGATTCTATCCCTGGTGTCATGATGATCCCATAGATACCAGGGATGTATTGGAAAAGCAATCGGTATTTTTAATTAATCGGTATATCGCTTATTGAAGCGCTTCCGGACATCATGTCTGCGGAAGAGACCCTCTCCTGCCTAACCAGGACACCGGCATACAATCAAGGGGAAAGGAACCTTGAGGCGAAATACCGGATCCATTGCCTGTCCCGTCTGCTGCATGATTATTAT
>OCTX011718380.1_pt1 | contig 15446 bp, 12 predicted proteins | sample 1539691 | NCBI WGS metagenome assembly OCTX01 (sample SAMN02144231, study PRJEB22623) | gut metagenome | biome: sheep rumen | host: Ovis aries | place: New Zealand | reverse complement strand
AGTTTCTCAGATTTTATGTGTTCTTCCTGTATAGAAAAGGATTCTTTCTGTTACAGTAGTTTTTCAGGCATCGATGTGAGCCATGATACCCAGGTTTCTCACTTTTTCAAGAGGTGTAATGTCTGCCATAGTTTTAAAAATTAAAGATAATAAAAATCTCGCATTCTTTTATACAAATGTTCCTCTCGTTTTCAAGTTAAAAAAAAGAAGAGTGAATCAAAATTTTAGACCACTCTCAAAAGTTATTTAATTTTTAAGTTATTTGTTTATTACTTTGGATATCACTTTGGAAGATTTTCATCTTTTTTTCATATTTTCGATATAAGCATCGATATATTTGTAGTCATCTTTTTTGAAATGGAATAGAGGTATATTTCAGTTAGAAATATTCATATTTTGCATCTCTGATGTAGTCATGTGTCTACGATCCTTACCATTTCATTTATAAAAATCTTCACTCCATCATATAGATAAATATCATAAATTTTTTAGTACTGCAATGTTTGAAGAACGATGAGCTCCGCATCATCATGGGAAACGGAAGAATGGATAATTTTGTTTGAAAGTTTTTAGATAATCATTTCAAAGAGTCTTTTTTATTTGAGCTTCCCACATTAATATCTCAGTTTTTAATAGGATAGTTGATTTAATTTTATTAGGAAATCATGCTCATGATTCTGCTTTCATTTTATTATAATAATTATCTCATAATAATGATTTTACGTTATTTTCTCGAGTATGTATGTTAATTTCTCTATTTAGTCCGGATGTTAAGTCTGTGATGTCACTATTATCACTTAGATAAATGTGGCTAAATGTATGGCAGCAAATTTGGTGTCATTCTTTTACTGCAGCTTTCCATAAATCTGGGGTATTTTTTAGACAATCTCATAAAATAAAAAATGTAGCCTTTATCCCTGATGCTTTTAGTGTATAAAGTATATGTTTGATACATTCTGTTCAATAGCCATCATCGAATGTTATTGAGATTTCAGGGTTGTTTTTATTTCACATTGTAATTGGTGAATTCTGTTTTTCAATTATCTCTTTATAATTGATTTTTCATAATGCTGTATCTATGGCTTTGTTATTGTTGTTTGGTTCTGTTTTTTTAATTTCAAGTTTGATTATATCTCATGGTTCAAATTTTTTTGAATCATCATAAATATTTCCATATTCATCGGAAATGATGAAATTATCTTTTTCTATTACTGTGTCCTTTTCGTCTTGGTAAATCTGTCTTATATTTCAGGGAGTTCGTCATTTGTTTTTGATATGACAGATATATTTAGTTTTGGATGATTCATTGGAGTTGATAAATTCCATAGGTTTTGGATTATCCTTTATGTTAATTTTTAAATAAATTTTTCTTGGTTGTGAGAATTCGCGTTCTTGGAGTTCTTTTCATTTTTCATCTGTTATTAGTATTCAATTAATTTTTCATCAAAATTGTTGAGTATATTTTTTTTTGATATCTTCCGCTTTTTCTCATGTAATTACATTGTATGAAAATACATAGTACTCTCAGTTTTTACTTTTATTTTTATATTCAAAATATTGGATTTCATCCTGTAACTCCTTACTGTCTTGGGCAATCTCTTGCAAAGCTTGTGTTGATTCTGTGGAGAGAAAATCTGTTTCAGAATTGCTATTATTTTTTTGTTCAAAATTATTTCATGACATTGTTATTATTTTAAGTTTAAAATTATTTTATATAAGGATGTTTTTTATTGTAAGTATTATATTCAGATAGTCCAAAATTATTTCGTTGTCAATTTAAATAGATTCGGTAATTAAGAAGAGATACTGGTTCTCAATCGATTTTAATATTTGCATTCCTTATGGCATTCTTTGTTCTTGCTATGCATGAATTGACATTTTCATATGTATCATTAACTTTAGCGGCACACTTTCACTTTTTTACTTTTTCGATTTCTTCTGAAAATTTTGGTATCTTATTTTCGTTATTTCTAATAGTATTAATTGTTGTCCAATACACAACTATGGAATATCAATAATCTGCCATTCATCTTCATGCATATTTGTTTACAGCGTGTAACCATCTATCAATTCATCTCTTATTTTGAGGCAAATTATTATACTCATTAAGCAAAAATCTTGCAGAGGCATCAACTGATAGAACAGGATTAAATCTATCATCTAATTTACTTAATTCTTTTAAATTATTTTTAGTATTACGTTTTGCTTCCTGTAATCTTTTACCATGTTCGTAATCTATCATCCCATTGTTGCTTCTTTGCAGAGTTTTTAATCAAAAATTTGCAGCATTTGTTGCTTGCATATGTATTAATCATGCTCATCAGTCACATTTTCATCATTTCTTCTGATTTATTACAGTAGGATCTCACCATCATTCCTGAGCCATCAATGCCATAAGTAATCATCTAGGTATTCAATATCTATCCTCTACAGCATCAGTAATACTAGAAAACCTCAAGCATCTAGTAACTCTTCACTCTACAGAATATTGGTTGCTAGGAAAATTAACTTCAACTTTTTTTTCTTTATTAATTTCTTTATATTTTAAATCTATAGGTTTTATTTTTAAATTAGTCTTATCTCTATTAACTTCTCTATTGTTTGAATTATTTAATAAATCATAAACTTTTCATCATGTATTAGGTAATTTATCTCTATTTTTTCCAATAATTTTATCTAAAGCTGCTCACAATTTATTGTTGAATGTGCTTTTATCATTTGCAAAAAAATCAAAAGTATCTTTGTCTCCGTTTTTTTGAGTTTTCCAATCAAAATTTCAATTTGAAAGCTTTTCCATTTTTTTGATTCTTACGGAATAGTTACCATTACTTTTTTTTCTGATTACGATTTCTCGGTATTGCCATAAATGTCGATAATCGAAAATAACAGCTCAGTCTTTAAGTGTTGGTTGTTTAATAATTCATTTGTCAGGATTGATTTCATTTTCTAATAAACTCAAACTATCTCTAATTGGTTTAAATGCTTTATCAAACCAACTTTCATTACCTTGTTTTGTTTCAAAACTCATTTTAACAATTATCAAAAAATAAATATACAATAATTATATATTTTATTGAAAAATTGTCAAATATTTGGTGACTTTTTAATATTTGGAACTTATTAGAATATTTTTAGTTGTTAAAATTTTACAATCTCAACTCCATCATAATAATATTTCAAAATCTGATCATATGTCATTCATTGTTGTGCAAACCGTTCAGCTCATTTTCAGGCTAATCATACTCAATGTCATGCAAAGTCATTACAGACATCAAAGTCATACACAGACTTCAAATATGGTGTATCAATCCATCACCATTTTTCTTCTGCAGATAAGGTGAATCCAGGAGAACAATTAAAATATGGTAAAATTGGCAAATATCAATTATACATTACAATCTGATTTTTTGTTGTATTTAAAGCTTGATACCATTTAGTTAAAGTCTTTTCTAAACCTGCTCATACATATTTTTGAAAGAAATTGGGGTCATCAATTGCGGTATAGTTAGCATAAGGAGAAATGCTTGGGTGTATATTTTCTTTATTCATGTAAAATAATGCATAATTCTTTGAAATCATAGCCATTACTTTATTCTTTTCCAATGTCTCAGTATCGTTAGTTTCAACTATTCATTTCATGTATTCAGAGAATGGGAGAGTATTAATTACTATAAAATCAGATACTTTTTCTCCGTTTAATAGAGGATATTCTCATTTTTCAAAGATTAAATTTCACTTAAAACTATTTCGAGGAATTCAAGCATAAGACTTACGGTTATAATTGGAAACTTTAACAGTTCATCCATCAATAGTAGATTTTACTGTAACTCTATTTGCAGATAAACTAAAATCAGAATTAATTTGAATTTTATTAGATAAGAATGTTAGAGTTGCTCAAGTTCGATTATAATTTACTCAATCAATAGTGAATAAACAACTTGAATCACATGTAATTTCAAAACTATCGTATTTTGTAGTAAGCTCATATAATAATACGGAAATCTCCTGATTTACCAGACTCTTTACATCATTGATAGTATATCTTTTTGTTATTTTTGACATTTGTTTTGAGGCTTTAGTTATGTTTCATTTATAATTGTCTTTGGCGATTCATCCAGCCTTTTGGAAAATTTGAGGATCTTTAGTTTGTAATTGTGATAAGCGTTTTGGAAAGTCTGGTATATTTGAAACATTAATAATGCTTAAATTGTTTTCTTTCTCTATTTGAGGAGAAGAACTTTTTAATTCGTTTGAAAATTCTGGAGGTAAATCAACATTTCCAACGATTCAGGCTTTCATTCTATGTAAAACTTCTTTTCTGATTCTAGGTAAAAATTTATATAGATTTTTTCAAGGACAAGCGGTCGATTTTACATTTTTATGTCACATAATATTCGGATTTTTTGTAGCTGTTACATACGGTTCTTTAGATGTATTTATTGAAAAAGTATATGTATATCCAATAGGATCTATATGATAATATTTAGCTATGGCTGTAGTTAAATTTACTAAAGACTTCATTTGTTCTACTGTTGGAGTGTCATTTTCAAAGTTTCACAGTAATGCGATTCAGATGGATGATACATTATTACTTGAAGCATGCATTCATACAGCTCATTGTCACCCAGCACGTCATTCATAAATATTTCACATTTGATCAATCAAAAAATTATATCCGATGTCTCAAAAATCACGATTGATTGTATGATATTTATAGATATGTTGAATCTCTTTTTTTACATCGTTAATAGTCCAGTTTGGATCATAATTTACGGCAGTGTGATGGATTACTATTTTATTTTTGTGATAATTAAAATATTCTGGGTAAATTAGATAATGATTTCAAAACATAGTATTAGATCATTCATATTTCCGTTCCAATGGAAAGTTTTTGGCCATCCAATTGTTACGAATTTTTGAAATGTTTTCAGCCTTTATTTGCTCTTCAGTTTTCTCTCATTTTGAGGTGCTAGTAGGTCTTGGAGTGCTACGAAATCTAATAGATTCATCAGCTCACCATTCAGCACGAGAAATTATAGTTACTCATGGTAAATTTCGACTTTCTGCTTTGGAAAAATTTCAAATAAATATTCACATAAATAATAATGAAAAAAATCAGATTTTCTTTAGAATGTTCATATGGGTTGTTACACTATATAAAAATCTAACATGTTATTACTTATAAAGTTTTTCTGGGGAAAAGCAAATAATTGGGGGTATAAAAAAATAAAATTTTTGTATTGACTTATTTGATTTTATGTTTATATTATATATCTCTATTAACAGAATATTATTAACAAAAAAATAAAAAGTTATGAAAACAGTTTTATTTAGGACTATGGCAGTGTTATTTATACTTGCCGTTGTAAGTGCCTTCTTAGTTCTCTCCATCTTTATTTCTTATTGGTTTATGCCACTTATCATCGTCTCTTTATTTTTTTTGGATATGGCTGATTCGATGCTAGAGTGGAGACTGAAGAATCTTACTCTTCGGGTGGAGAGTCCCATAATATGGGGATATCTCTTAATTGCTGTATTATCTATACTAGCATTTTATCTTGAAAGTTATATCTTCAAGGATTCGTTAGTAATGCGTCAACCATATGTCTTGGCGTTTCTAATCTACCTTGGATTTGTATTTATATTTTCGTTTCGCTACTTAATAATAGCATCGAAAATCGCGACGAAAAATATAAAAGATTGAAAAGGAAAACTAGCGGTTGTATTTACTCGCTAGTTTTTAAATATATTTTATAAAAATTTATCTAAAACATTTGACATTGGTGTAAATTTTTTTATTCTTAATCTGATAAGAGTCTTTTATATTTTATAATTCATATTATAAATGAAAATTTTATGAAGTTTTAATACGAAACTTGATGAGCATGAATTATATGATGCAATACAGGCTAATGGACAGTGAAATGCAATAATGACAAAGAAGCACCGAATTTTTTTAATTCGTCCTATGGTATGGATGTTGTTTGCATTTATAGCATTCTGACTTTTAATTTGGTTTGCTTATAGCCAATTCTACAATCCACAGTATATTGCAATATTTTGGGCTCTAACAATTGCTTATTCTTTAGTGACTTGTGTTCGGTGTATACATAGTTTTAGAATGATTACATATGATATCCAGTTACAGATAAAGAACAAGAACTGATATATTGATACGATTGATGAAAGTGAGTTTAAAGATGGTAGATATGAGGCATTTTTAAAGCACAGTTTTGTATCTATGGGATTACAAGTAATTTTAATGATTATAAATTCTTTGGTTTCATTCTTTGCTGAAACAGAAGCTACATCAAATATTCTATTTAATATAATATGAGTGATTGTAAATATATGATTTTTATTTTTATTATATAAGGTTGTAGAAAAGATTATAGATTATGAAATGGATTTTAACGTTTTTTCTATAGATCAGTTTATACTTTTCCGCCAACATTGATTTTTTAAAACAGAGAGTACAAATATTGCAGCCTCAACCATAAAAATAGTAAAAGATACAAAAAGCTGATTTTTATGAGCACTATTCAATTATTGAACAGTATCAATTCATCCAGAAGGAAATTTATGATGAAATTCAAAGGCAATAGAGTTGTTTTACGTGCCTGCTCCAAAGAATTTAACGAAAAAATTGAACGAATTTATAGAGAAATCGAAGGAATGATTAAATGTTTCACTTTTAGCTTAAGATATTAAAAATTTTCTGGTAATTTCCTTGAAAATTTGTGTTCTGGAAATATCCACTTCAAAAATAATTTACGATGAATATCACTTGGTCAATATTTTTCTAGTAACTCTTTATGTTCTTTTGTCCCATATCATTTATGCTTATCAAAGTTATATTTAGCATATTTTTTTGGCAAAGATTCCATAATGCGATCACGTGAGACTTTGGCAACAATTGAAGCCATTCAAATTTCTTTTACTTTAGCATCTCACGAAATAATAGTTTCAATCTTCCAAAAAGGAAACATTTTCTTTAATCAAAAATCACGATTCCCATCCAAAACTAATTTTATATTAATTCATTCAGAGTTCAATTTTGAAAAGTAATTCAAAATATCGATATATTTCAGATTTGTTTTTACTTTTGTAGATAATGGATTTGGTAATTCGTTTTCAATTTTAAACTTAGGAAAGATTTGGTTAAAAATCTGAATCATTCATCTGAGAATTGCACAATGTAAGGCATTGCTCATTCAATATTTATCGATTTCAGCCGCAGTCATTCGAGCTGGAGTTGAGACAAATTTTCATTTAGATTTTAAATTTTCAATATATTCGAAAAGTTCTTCTCTTATTGATTCAGAAATTTGTTTGCTATCACAAAACGGAGATAGCTCTTTTTTTGAAAGTTTATTGATAGGGCAGACTAGTCATACAAAAAGAGGGCCTGCTAGAGGTCATCTTCATGCTTCATCAAAATATATAGTAAATGTTTGCTTCTTCATAAATATACTAACTAATTAATTATAATAAAAAAACAAGATATTTTATCTTGTTCTTTAATGATGCTTAAAAATATTATTATTCTATCACTCTATGGATTTCATCCAAAGTTGTTTCTCATCTTAGTACTTTAATAATTCAGTCTTCAACTAAAGTAATGAATCAGTTTTCACGTGCTTTAACTAGGATTGAAGCCTCGTTATCTTTATCGATGATGAGATCCCTCATATCTTCCGTAATTTCTAATGCTTCTAAAATAGCCAATCTTCACTGATATCATGTTTCATTACATTGAGCACATCCATGAGATTCAACAATTGTACCATCAAAAGCTGGAACATTTGAGATTCCTGCATCGTTAAGTTTTTTTAATGCTTGCTCTATTTCAGTTTGTTCTGCATAAGTTGCAGGTCTTTTTGTACTACAATTTGGGCATATTCTACGAACTAAACGTTGTCCTAATACTAACTGAATTGCTGGAGCTAATAAATAAGCTTCAACTCACATTGAAAGTAGACGAGGTATAGAAGCAATAGCAGAATTTGTATGTAATGTCGTAAAAACTAGATGTCCTGTTAATGCGGCATTTACTGCGATATCTGCAGTTTCTTTAGATCTCGTTTCTCAAACTAATATAATATCTGGATCGTGACGTAATATGGCTTTTAATCCGGTTTCGTAATCATAATTTTTACCGTAATTAATCTGAGATTGTTGTATTCCAGGCATTTCATATTCAATAGGATCCTCTAATGTGATAATTTTATTTGTTCACGTGTTCAAATAATTCAGAATTGAGTATAATGTGGTAGTTTTTCATGATCCAGTAGGTCAGGTAACTACTATCATTCATGTGGTTTTGGAAATGTGTTTTTTCAGAATGTCATAGTTTCTATCAGTAAATCCTATTTCTTCGAAAGTAGCAATTCATTTCTGAGAATCCAAAAATCTGATTACAGTTGATTCTGCAACCATTCACGGCATGAAATTAACTCTGGCATCTATTTTTTTCTTTTCTCACTGATGATTGGTAGCTTCAAACGAAAATCTTCCATCTTGCGGGATGTAATCTACATTCATTTTAACTCAAGATATGAATTTCAACTTCTGTAAATATTTCCAAAAATCTTGTGCCTCAAAATTGACCACATCTTGCAAAATTCAGTCTAAACGTAGACGAAGAGTTATATTTTTTCATTCTGGCTGAAAGTGCATATCTGATGCTCCAGACTGAAATCAAAGTCTGACCATTTCCAGAATAAACTCTCCAGGATCAAGAGAGTCTTTCTTTTCAAAAAATTGTTTCATTAGTGAAATTGCAGAATCTCATTCGGCTTTTTCTCTTGTCTCTTTTTCCTCTTTATCACGTTGTTCTTGAGCATCTAATTCATCATACCATCTCATTCATTCATTAAATCATTCAAGAGAAGTATAATATACTTTTACTTTAAATCATTTATCTTCCACTTGCTTTTGTATTTTTTTGAGGTCTTCTGGATGGTTGTTTGTTGTTAAAATATATACATAATTCTCCTCATCTTTGTAGTAGATAATAACTTGCATAGATGCAGCATTTTCACGAGGAATTTTTTTTAATTGAGAAAAATCTACTTGCAATGCTTGCACATCATTAACTTCAAGGATTGTGTTTATCAGTTGATTAGGCATAAATAGTAGATTCTTTTGTAATAAAAATTAGACCTAACACAGTCTAATTATATCCAGAAATACTTTAAAATGCAAATTTTAGTTGAGAAAATTTTATTCAAAAATATATTTAGTTTTTTCTAAAAATTCTTCGTAAAATCACTCCTTATTTAGGGCATTTATGAAAGGTTGTTTGCTATATCCATCAGCAATAAATTCATGTATATTTTTCATAAAATTAAAACTTACAATACCATCATCAAAAGATTCTTCTGAAATTTTATTTTTCACTATCTCATAAAAATCATATAATTCATTAGGTATAGATTTATTATATTCTATACTATGAATAATCTCATGTTTCAATGTTATTTCATCAGCATTATCAAACATAATTATAATATTTTTTTCTCTAACATATGCTCACTTTCTTAATCATCAATTTCATTCAAGATAATATATAGGTACTGATGTTTTAATATTTAATCATAACTTTTTACCTTCCTCTATAGAATCTGATACTCTCTTTGTTTTATATTCAATTCAATTAATATTGAAAACAGAAAAAAGTGTGTTAGAAACTTCGCTAATATTCTTTTGTGGCGATGTGTTCTTTTCTTTATGCTTTTTAGAAATTTCCATATTAAATAATATAATGAATTATTTTTTTAAATCACTATTTTTCAAATCTTCGAATTCAGATTTTAATTTTTCTTTTTCTGCTCATTCTGGCATTTTTTTGATAGCTGATGCAAACATGAATAGCATATTTTGATAAGTTTCCTTATCCATAAAACCAGCTTCAATCAACGCAATCATTCATTCTGCTAAATCTCGATGAGGTTTTAAATCATTGAGAATATTTAGCACTTTTTGTTTATCCATAATTATACGATATTAAATAAACACTTAATTATACTTATTTTTATTTGATTTGTCAAATTTCTGGTAAGAAAATTTACTTTTATCCTTGCTTTTAATAGAAGTTTTAGTATATCTTACCTTAGTTTATTTTTTCAAAGTAAATTCGAATAAATGGCTCAATCTGCTATCGATTATGCAATATGATATCTATCTCGTTATCCCAAAACTGAGCAGGAAATACGTATAATTCTTTACAAAAAATGATATAATTCTGAAGATATTCAGCACTGTATGGATGTTCTCAAAAAGAATGATTTTATCAATGACGAAAAATTTGCAGATAGTTTTCTTTATTCAGAGGTAGAAAAGAAATGACGTCCCTTATTTATAATTAAGCAAAAACTTATCCAACGTTGAATTGATAAATGATTGTTAGCAAAAAAGATATCGGAGCAGCAGGAAGAATTGACCCAATGAATGCGTAAAGCAATAAAAAAAGAAATTGAGGCATATAAGAAGAAATGAGTAGATTGATTTGATATTATCCAGAAACTGATGAGAAGATGATATCAGTTAGCTGATATCAAAGCAGTTATAAAAGAATGAGCTGAAAAATAATTAATTTATATTTGTATTAATGTATATATGAAAATTAAATGACTTATTACTGCAATCTATGCATTCATTACTTGAAATTGGGAAACATGATTGTTTATTCTTTTGTGAGTACTAGTATTTATGGTTTTAGTGGTACTTCATGAATTTGGTCATTTCATAGCTGCTAGAAAATGCTGAATGAAAGTACCAGAGTTTTGAATCTGATTGCCACCAAAACTTTGTAATTTATGGAAAGATAAAAAATGAACTCAATACACATTAAACTGGATTCCACTCGGATGATTCTGTCAGATTGAATGAGATGATCCAACAGATAAAAAATCTTATGAGAATCCAAATACACTTTTTACAGCTCCACTTTGGAAAAGACTGATTGTGATTTTTGCGTGAGTAGCAATGAATTTTTTGACTGCTTGGGTAATATTCACATGTATATTTTGGCATGGGGTACAACCTCTTTCAGTTTCACAAGTAGCAGAAGAAAAATGATCTACTAGCTATTTGATGGCAGGACCATCTTTTCTCAGAGAAAAATGATTCCTTACATGACAGGTAGAAAGTTGAGTGTTGATACAAGAAGTAAATGAGTGATGACTATGAGAACAGATAGATTTAAGACCTAATGATGTTTTACTAAAATTCGATGATGAAAATTTAGATTTTTCAAACTTTTTGTCATTAATGGAGTCATGAGATAATAAATCTCATATATTTACAATCAAAAGATGAGAAGCTGAAATTATTTCAGAGGAGTTTAAATGTGAGTGAACTTGTACATTTGGGATAATTATTTCAGAAAACGGGAACTTAGAACTCAAGGATATAAAATTCTGACTTTGATGAGCTATGAAAGCAGCATTTCATGAGATCTGAGCAGAACGAAATTTGACGATGGATGCTTTATGAATACTTTGAAAAGGATTATTCTCGTTTAATAAATGAGAGATGAAAGAGGCTCTGAATAGTCTTTCTTGACCAGTTTGAGCAGTAAAAATATGATGATTATTCTATGAAATGTGATGATGGTGAGCTTATTTAGCATTCGCTGCCATAATTTCATTAGCTCTCGCTATATTTAATTTATTGCCAATTCCTGCACTAGATTGAGGTAGGGCAGTATGAATGATTTTGCAATATATATTTAAAATTAAGCCAGAAAAATATTTCAAGTATGAATGATATGTAAATATGTTCTTCTTCTACCTAATACTGTTATTGTGAGTAGTTATAATAGTTAAGGATTTGGTAGTCTTTCGATGAGTAAATATTCCATTTTTAAACTAATCTATAAATAAAAGCTGACCAATTAAGTCAGCTTTTTAATAACGTTTTTAATTTTATCTTTCATCTTTGTAGAGTAGGTGTAGAAATCTTTTTGTTTTTGCATATCTTTTACCAGATTTAGTTTATTAGCAGAAGGGGAGTACATAGTATAAATTACTTCTCACTTTTTTACTTTGTCTCATAGCTTTTTATTTAGATAAATTCAGGCTTGGTATTCTTTAGGCGCTCAAAGTCATCTTACCATAGTATTTAGATGTTTCATATCTACTTTGCTAATTATACAATCTTTGTCGGCGATAATATCATGTGAGAATTTACCAAGTTGGATATCCTCAGATTTGATATTTGGTTCTCAATTTTGAGCTTTAATGATTTCTTGCATTTTCTTCCAAGCTTCTCAATTTTCTAGTTGAGTTTTTACCATCTTTTCAGCATTTTTCATATTGTCGGCAGTTCCACATAAAACTAGAATTCTGGATGCCAAAAATATTGCTTTCTTTTCCAAATCTTCGGATTTGGTCTTATATTGTTGCAAGATTCTTAAAGCTTCTCTTGCCTGTAGACAAGCTCAGATTCATCTACCAATAGGTTCATTTCAATCAGTTACCTGAACATCCATTTTGATTCACAGATATTCTCCAATTTCTTTAAAACGTTTTGCTACTCTTTTTGCATCTTTCATGGTAGCAACTTTTGCAGTAGGTCACATAGGGATATCAATTAAACAATGATTAATCCCCATTGCATAATTTTTTGCCATAATTGATGAAATCATTCTAGCATAGGGCTCCATTCCAAGAGGAGCAGACACTTTAATAATTCTATCATTAACTGGAGCTAAGTTCAGCTTTTCGTTCCATACTAGACAAGCTCAAACTTTATCAGTAAGTCTGATTACTTCCTGTTTATCAAATTCAATATCCATCAAAACATTTACACATTCTCCAGTAGCGGCAGGAGAAGTGATAGCCTTTGAGAAAGTTTTTGGGACAGTGATTCATAGTGATGCTAAAATAGGAATTACAATCATAGTTGTTTCATTTCCTGGTACTCATCAGATACAATATTTTCCAGCTACGATTCATGGAAAACGATACATGTCTCCTGTATAAGCTGTCGCTTTTGTAGTGTAGGCTAATTCATGTACATCAGATTTATAGAAAAAACTGGTCGCCACATAATAAGCCAATACTAAATCGTGAATTTTGTTATCTTTTATATCTTCAATAATTGCATCGATTTCTTCTTCATTAATTTTTTTTCATAGCATTTTTTTTCTAATCGCTTGCATAGAAAGTGGGTTGTTTTTTACAAAACTTACAATCACGGTGTCTCATTCCATTACTGGATATTCATCCAAAAAATCTTGAGTAACTCAGATTTCGTTAGCTTGGACATAACTATCAGTAAGCGAAACATCCACCACAAATTCTTCATTCTTTCTAATTAGAGAAATTTTATCATCATCTTTAATTCAGTATTGAGAAGCTTGCTCTGTGTTGAGCATTACGATATGTCCGTTTCAATTCTGAATATCAAAAGATACAATTTTTGCACTAAAGATTTGTTTGTGTTCTTGGTTTATTGTTTGTTTCATTATATAAATGATATTAAAAGTAAAAAATCTTATATCCTAGTTAATGATGTTTCTGAAATAACATCTCTTGCAAAATCTTCAATTTTAACTTGATCTAATCTCCAATTTGGTTCTTCTCATTCTGTAAATTTTTCATAAATAAGAGAAGCAATTCAATTTTTATATTCTTCAGATATTTGTCATTTTTGTCATTCATAATTTTTGGAGCTAGAGACTTTTTCCCAAAAGTATTTTAGTGTGTTACAATTATTATCTATACTTCAGTTGGATTTGTTATTCATATATTTATGTAATTTATCATATTCTGTGTTGGGATTTGGTTTATTATCACCCCAATATTTTCATGCGTAAATCATAAGATCGTTCATACATCTTGAAAGTACTTCAATATCTCATTTATTTGAATTATTTATTATTTGCATTACCTTGTATGCATCAGATCCTCATACAAATTGAATGGTTCATTTTGTGTTATTATCAACAATTCCTACAGTTTTTAAGAAATTGGTAGATTCTCTGTTCTTTATTTGATTAGTTGATAAAGAATCTTTTATAGTGTCCTTTATTCCCTCTATTTCAGTCCTAAAGGATTCGTAAAATCTTTTCTTTTTTGTCTTCTGTCTTTCTTCTAGATTTTCTTTACTAGGATTTCATCCAATTTTAGAAGAATCAGAATTATCTTCATAATTTTCTAAAATAGATGAGAAATTAGAAATTTTTCATATATATAGGTTTGACTCATTGTTTCAGAATACTAGCATATTTCAAGGATTTGTTTCAGTTATACAAGTATTCATATATACTTCTCATGTCAATAAATTATATTTTATCTTCACTGGATTTTTATCAAAAGTTCAATTTATAACTAAGCATTCTCAATTATTCTGTAACTCAATTGATTTCTCTTCTGTATCAAGTTGAAGGTTATTAATTTTTCCGTTTTTGTTATCTTTTCATATGTCAGAAAAAATTTCTCTAATTCAATCCAATACAGAACCTATGGCTATATTATTTATTGTTTTATCCTTTTTTTGACTCATCTTCAAATAGAATGATGACACATCTTTTTGGGCTTCTTTTAAATATCTATTATAAAAAACATAAAACTCTTCGGATAAATGGCTATTTTCAAACGATGGAATATATTCTTTAAATTTTTTTAAAATTTCTCAATTTCCATTAAAGTTTGTAAAATTGTTTGTTTCTTTATATAAAGATTTAACAAAATCCAGAGGTAGGCGTCATAGTCAAAAATCTTTATTTTCTCTACAAAATTTTCATCGAGCATGATTGAATACACGAGAATCATTTATATCAATTTCATCTACATGACTACTGTATTTATCTATCAGTTTATCTCAAAGGTTTAAATCTGCTGCAATTTTCCATCAAGGAACATTATTATCGTTATTTTTAGAATCAAGGATTTTTCATCTCGAGCGTTCTCTTTCATATCTTTTTGCTTCAAATCTAATTCTATTATTTCTTTTTCTTTCAAAATCTTCTTCAACTTCGGTATCGATGTCATTTTTTTCATCTTCTGATAAGTTTACAACAAATCAGTTTTGATATAGTACTTCTTTAATGGCTTTCTCTAATTTCTTTCTAGTGCTCTGAGATATTGGTTTAGATGAATCTATTAGCAATATTTTATCGGTTCCCAAATTTTTATAATTATAATAATCGAGGAAAATCTTTAATAAATCAGGGTTATTTATTATTTTATTTATTGTATTTTCAGAAGCCTTAACGTCTACACTAGACCATATGTTATCATCTAAAGATGCCAAAAACCTTTGATTTAATGCATTTTCAATTAAAGGTTTTATTGGTGGTTCATCACCTGCTAATTCATTATCTATAAATACATTTTCACATAACCAATTGAGTGTTATATCGTCAGGATTAATATTTGGATTTATGTTTTTTAGGGCATCAATTCATTCTGGAGATAACTTAATATTTCATTCAA
>OCTX012178133.1_pt1 | contig 15448 bp, 14 predicted proteins | sample 1539691 | NCBI WGS metagenome assembly OCTX01 (sample SAMN02144231, study PRJEB22623) | gut metagenome | biome: sheep rumen | host: Ovis aries | place: New Zealand | reverse complement strand
GGGTGCGAGCCGTTACACCTGTTCCCGCTGCGGCGACAGTTACACGAAGACCGTTCCTGCGTTGGGGCATGATTACAAAACCACAGTCGAGAAGGAACCGACATGTGAGGAGGAAGGACTGGAGGCATCTGTCTGTTCCCGTTGTGGGGACCGCATCGAAAAAGTGATTGAAGCGCTCGGACACGATGTGGAATATGAAAAAACAGATGCGACCTGCACAGCGGAAGGAAAAGAGGAAGGCGTCTGCAAGAATTGCGGTGAACTGATCACGATGGTGATCCCCGCGCTGGGACATGATCCGGGTCCATATCAGATGGTACTGGAACCCACATGCACGGAAAAAGGGCGCGAGGAAGCGAAATGCAAACGGTGCGGCATTGTTCTCCCGAAGGACGTCGAACCGATCGGACATGACTATCCTGAAGAGTGGACGTTGGAAAAAGCACCAACGATATTTGCAGAAGGGCTGGAGTCCAAGACCTGTAGGAATTGCGGAGACCGTATCACACAGACGATTCCAAAGAAGAGTCCTCTCCCGCCCATTATAGCGGGCGGCGGAGGAGCGGTTGTTCTGGGCGGGATTGCCTATCTCTTCTACCGGAAACGCAGAATGAAACTTGCCGGGAATGTGGCACGTGAGTTGTTTAAGCCGTCATTTGGTACAAGAAGTGTGCTGGTTGTTTCTGAAAACGAGGAACTGGTCAAAAAACTAAAGGGGAAGAAATTCCTTCAGGTTTCCAGATGCGAGATGGACGCTTTGGCAGAAGAAATCGAGGAGAACGGACCGGATCTGGTTCTTCTGGATCCTTGCAGTGAAGAACTGCTGCTGGAGCTTCCAGCTCTGAAGGAAGCGGCAGGGTCTGCTGAAGAGGAGCCTGCTGAGCCGGCTGAAATATCTGAAGCTGGTGAAATGAAGAATCCTCCGGAGACTCCGGAAAAAGCGGAAACAGAAGAAACCGAAGAAGAAAAGAATGAACTTCGTTTTGCTCTTTTGATGGATCCGGAGGTCGCGGCGAGGAATTCAGCTCTTTTGGAAACATATCGGAACGATGAACTGATTACGGGGGTCCTGGAACCGGACAGCAAACCGAGTGTTGTTCTTACGAATCTGGTCCTTCCCATCCTGAAGCCGGACGTGAAGTCGGATGAATCTCTCTCCAATATCGGGGCAGTGGCAGACCTGCTTGGGATACCGGTGATCTCCGCAGTCCTGGACGCCTATGTAGCGGGACGGGATATCAAGTCAGTGATCGAGGAAGACGATGAGATCGGTTTCAGTGATGCTTCGACCATCATCGGGGATATTGCGGGTGTTCTCGGCTTTGACACGTTGGCTGGAGCTGCCGGGTTGGCAAGCGATGTTCAGGCGATCAGGGATGCGTTGGACAAAGAGGCCGGTGCTTACGAGCATTCGGAAGGGAAGAGCGCCGCGAAGGACGTCGTCGATGTAGTTACGGATATCCTGGACTGAATGCATTCATGACAGATTATTCAGAAATGTATTAGATAATTCTAGGAGGTATAGGAAATGCTGGAAGTCGGCACAAAGGCACCGGAGTTCTCGCTCCCGGATCAGAATGGGACTATGAGATCTCTCTCGGAATTCGCCGGGTCAAAGGTGGTTCTCTATTTCTATCCAAAAGATATGACGAGCGGATGTACCAAACAGGCTTGTAATTTCGGGGAATTGTATCCACAGTTCCGGGAAAAAGGAGCAGTCGTGCTTGGTGTCAGCAAGGATTCTGTTGCATCTCACAAAAAGTTTGAGGAGAAGTACGGGCTGCCGTTCACGCTCCTGGCCGACCCCGACAAGGAAGTCCTTCAGATGTATGACGTATGGAAGGAAAAAAAGAATTACGGGAAGGTTTCGATGGGCGTTGTGCGCACCACTTATCTTATCGATGAGAACGGTGTGATTATAAAAGCAATGGATAAAGTCAAAGCGGCGGAAAACCCCGCGCAGATGCTGAAGACTTTGGAGGAGGCTGAATAATGAGAAAAATCCTGATTGTCGTAGATATGCAGAATGATTTTGTGGACGGTGCGCTCGGTACGCCGGAAGCACAGCAGATCGTTCCCGCAGTGGCGAAAAAGATCAGATCGTATCCCAAAGGGGATGTTATTTACACACTGGATACCCATAATGAAGACTACATGAAAACTCAGGAAGGAAAGAACCTTCCAGTATTGCATTGCGTACGCGGAACGCAGGGCTGGAAACTGAACCCCGTGATTGCGGAACTGTCCGAAGGTTCGGAAAGATTTGAAAAACCGACATTCGGCAGTGTACTTCTCGGAGAAACCTTGAGAGCGGTTGCTGAAAAAGAGGAACTGGAGCTGGAACTGGTCGGGCTTTGTACAGACATCTGCGTCGTTTCGAATGCCTTGCTACTGAAAGCGATGATGCCGGAGGTTCCGATTTCAGTCGATGCCGGTTGCTGTGCAGGGGTCACGCCGGAAAGCCACGCACATGCACTCGCAACAATGAAAGCCTGTCAGATCCATGTGAACGGAGAATAAACCGGGTTTAGACAGATCGACTATACCAATGAAGGAAAGGAGACATACAGAATTCCTTCAGTTATGATACATAGAAATATGACATTCATGACGCGGCCATTTTGACCGCGTCATTCTTTGCATGGCAGACAGACAGGATATACAGAATTAACAAATCGTCGATAGAGATGAGAACGCTCCTGTTGTATAATGGTCGTACATCTCGAATCGTCCATGGAAAAAGGAGAAAAATGGGAATCCTTGAAATCGTGTTGGCATTATTGGCTTTGATCGCGTGTTACCTGTTGGGCTGGGTGATTTCCCGGTTGATGACCGGAAAGAAGAACAGCAGAAAGAAACACCGCTGGTTTTTGCGTGCCATCGGTGCTTTTCTGATTGGAACATTCCTTTCTTTAGGCTTGGGGATCGTATATTTTTCTTTCTACTACCATGCTGACGATACTGCCGTGATGGCGCTTCGGAATACTGATACGGTATCAGTGTCTGTTGAGGACTATGGATACTTCTTTGATGGACCCGGGGAAGATAAGGCCGTGATTTTTTATCCCGGCGCAAAAGTGGAGGCATCCGCATATGCTCCGCTTCTTCGATCGTTGTCCGAAGAAGGAGCGGATGTTTTTCTGATGGATATGCCTGCGCACTTTGCTCTGTTTGACGCGGACGCCGCTGACAGGGTGCGCAGTTCAGGACAATACACATCCTGGTACATGGCGGGACATTCACTGGGAGGAGTCGTAGCCGCACAATACGCGGGGAAACATGGAGATGAGATCGACGGCGTGATTTTGCTGGCTTCCTATCCATCTGAGCCCCTGCCTCAGGGGATGCGCCTGCTTTCGCTCTACGGTTCGAGAGATACAGTTTTGAATAAGAAGCAGTATAAGGAAGCGCGTGAAGACTGGCCGGAGGACAGTACAGAATATGTGATTCCCGGAGGAAACCATGCGCAGTTCGGCAGTTACGGTGTCCAGAAAGGTGACGGAGAAGCTGTAATCAGTGCGGAGATACAGGTGGAAACGGCAGTCAGTGAGATCGGTGATTTTCTCGACCTGGAACCGGAGCCAGAACCGGAGCCTGAACCGGAACCCGAGCCCGAACCGGAGCCCGAACCAGAACCAGAACCCGAACCAGAACCGGAGCCCGAACCGGAACCTGAACCTGAACCGGTTGAAGTAAGGTCTTCTTTCTCTAAACTGATCGACGATAAATCATTCCTGATGGACCACAATCCCTATGAGTTCCCGAAAGGAGAGAAAGAAATCAGCCTTTCGGAAGGCAGATTCTGGGGGATACGCGTTCTGACTCTGGCATCGAAAAAGAACGCGAAAGATGCCGTACTGTATATCCATGGCGGCGCGTACATGGGACAGTATGATAACGGCTTTTATTATCCCGTGACAAAAACGATCACGCTTGAGACTGGCTATGATGTGGTCGTGCCACTATATCCTTTGCTGACCGGTTTCAACTACACACATACTTACCCGATTCTGGAAGCATTGTATTATCAGATGTGTCTGCTGTACGGGCGGGATCATGTAGTCGTGATGGGAGACTCCGCCGGTGGTGCACTCGCTGCCGGCCTTTGCGAGCAGGTCGCTGAACGGGGAGCGGAAGGCCCTGGGCAGCCAGGACAGTTGGTCCTTGTATCTCCTTGGGTCGATCTGATGATCACTCATCCTGAAACGGACAAGTATCAGGAACTGGACACCATGCTGGACGCCGGAATGCTCCGGCTTTACGGACAATTATGGGCTGCGGGGGATAATCCTAGCGACTACCACCTGAGCCCGCTGTATGGCGATGTCTCTCAGTTGAAGAATGTGACGCTTTATTATGGAAATCACGAGATCTTCTATCCGACTCTCCAGTTGTTTGCCGAAAAACTGATCTCAGGCGGAGTGGATGTGGAGCAGATCATTGGTGATGGCTGCGGTCATGATTATGCAATTATGGACCAGGAAGTGTTGAAAGAATTATGTTCCCGGATCCTGGAGAAACAGCCAGTTACGGATTTGGAAGGGACTGAATGAAGAACAGCAGAATCACACTTGTTGTCTGATTGTGATATAATACCCACATATTGGGCTGCGGACAGGTGCAGAGTTCATCAAAACAGCCCTTCTGTTGATTTATTGAATCGAGGAGAAAGAATATGCAATCCAGAACCCACACTTGTGGAGAACTGCGCCTTTCTGATGTCGGCGCAAAGGTAAAGATCTGCGGCTGGCTGGAGAACCTTCGTGTCGTTTCTGCCAATCTCGCGTTTGCTGTCATCCGGGATTTCTACGGGACGACTCAGGTCGTTGCGGAATCGGATGAGATGATCCGGACATTCCGGGATATCGTTAAGGAATCCACAGTCTCCGTGACGGGTACCGTCCGCGAACGGAGTTCCCGCAATCCGAAACAGGCGACTGGTGATATCGAGGTCGTGCCGGATTCTGTCGAGATTCTTGGCAAGTGCCGGTACAATGAACTGCCTTTCGAGATCAACCATAGCCGCGATGCGGATGAGACGGCTAGGCTCAAATACAGGTATCTGGATCTGAGGAATCCTGAAGTTAAGAAAAATATTATTCTGCGCTGCAATGTCGTGGCGGCTCTTCGCCAGGCGATGACGGCACATGGATTCCTTGAGATCACGACGCCGATTCTCACAGCTTCATCCCCCGAAGGAGCGCGGGATTATCTGGTCCCCGCAAGGAAGCACCCCGGGAAATTCTATGCGCTTCCTCAGGCGCCTCAACAGTTCAAACAGCTTCTGATGGTGTCCGGTTTTGACCGCTATTTCCAGATCGCTCCTTGTTTCAGGGACGAGGACGCAAGGGGAGACAGATCTCCCGGCGAGTTCTATCAGCTGGATATGGAGATGGCGTTTGCTTCCCAGGACGATGTGTTCGCTGTCTTGGAAGATGTGCTGCCTCCCATTTTTGCCAAATACGGAACGTATAACCGCGCTTCAGAGGCACCGTTCGTACGGATTCCATACCTCGAAGCGCTTGAGAAATTCGGATCTGACAAGCCTGACCTCAGGATTGACCTGCGCATTTCTGACGTCACGGATCTTCTTTCTGACTGCGGCTTCGGTCCGTTTGAGAATGCGGTGATCAAGGCGGTACCGGTCTCTGGTTTTGAAGGAACGAGGAAACAGATCGATAAGTATCTTGCGGAAGCGGAAGTGCAGTCCGGATACAAGGCGTACTGGTTCCGGGTGGATGAGAACGGTGAGTTTGTCGGAGGTATTTCCAAGTTCCTTTCGGAAAAGAAAGATCTGCTGAAAGAACAGCTTGGTCTTGAGAACGGGACATTTGTTGCCCTCAGTGCCGGTGAACGTTCTGCCGCCCAGAAGACCGCCGGAGTCCTGATCAAGATTCTTGGAGCGAACGTTCCCGGTCATATGGATAAGGAACAGTACGCATTTTGCTGGGTCGTTGATTTCCCGATGTACGAGATCGGTGAGGAATCCGGAGAGATCGAATTCTGTCACAATCCTTTCTCGATGCCTTCCGGCGGTCTGGAAACGCTGCTGAAGGCCGAAAGAGGAGAAATCGATCCGCTGACGATTATGGCAGAGCAGTATGACCTGGTCTGCAATGGTATTGAGTTGTCCTCTGGAGCTGTACGGAACCATGATCCGGAGATCATGATCAAAGCTTTTGAGATGGTACGTCTTGGAGAAGAGGACGTAAAGAGTAAATTCCCGGCTATGTACAATGCGTTCTGCTATGGAGCGCCGCCTCATGCCGGTATTGCACCTGGTGTGGACCGCATGGTCATGCTCCTTTCCGGAGAAGAGACGATCAGAGAGGTCATTCCTTTCCCGATGAATAAAAAGGCGCAGGACATCATGATGGGCGCCCCGTCTGTGGTAACAGATAAGCAGCTCGAGGAACTGCATATCGCTGTCACCGCTATCGAGAAGGATGAAGATACAGAATAATAATCTTTGAAACATTGCTGTAGTATCACAGTATTCAGGAGGAACAGAAAGATGTTGGAGCAGATGAGAGGACGTTATTCCGTCCGCAAGTTTAAAGCCGATCCCATCGAAGAGAAAAAACTGATGGAGATCCTTGAAGCGGGCAGGATCGCGCCTACGGCCAAAAACAGCCAGCCCCAGCGCGTTTATGTTGTCAGAGACGGTGAACGGATGAAACGTCTCGGCGATGCCTCTCCCTGTCTCTACGGTGCTCCTGTGGTATTTGTAGTTGCATATGAGGATTCTCTGGTCTTCCATAGAGCGGATGACTATTCACGCAATTCAGGCGATCAGGATGCTTCGATTGTCGGAACGCATATGATGTTAGAAGCGTCGTCGCTTGGTATCGGGAGCTGTTGGGTGAACATGTTCGATGAAGCTGCAGTCAGAGAAACTCTGAATCTCCCGGAATCAGAGCATGTCGTTTTCCTGCTTCCGGTCGGATATCCGGATATGGGACCGTCTGCGAGGCATGAGGACCGCAAACCCCTTGAAGAAACAACTGTCTTCCTGTAAGAATTCAACCGCAGGTTCATTGAGATGCTTTTTCTGAATCTGCTACAGTAATAATCAGATGAAAGAAAGGAGCAATAGGAAAGATGTACTACAGTTATTCAGTACGCCGTCGTTCGATGTGGCAGGGCGTGGTCTGCCCTGAAATGATGATGCCCGATAATTGCTCCCGACTGGACGTGGCATACGGGGACCCGGTTTGATAGGGTCAGCCGGATAATGATCTGCCGCCTGTCTTGTCGACAGGCGGCTTTCTGCATGGAAACAAATCGCAGCACGGGAGGTGAGACAAGGAAGATACGGTTGAGATCTTCATAAGGAGGAGAATATGTGTTCTGAAATACCTGTTGTTGACTTGACAGCGACTGGAGTCAACATAATGAATCTGAGAGTAAAAAAGGGGATGACAGTCCGGGACCTGCAGCGGATCATGGGATTTGCGAATCCCCAGGCGATATACAAATGGCAGAGCGGAATCTGCCTTCCGACTGTCGATAACCTTCTGATTCTGTCCACTGTCTTCGGGGTTCCGATCGAAAAGATTCTTGTATGCGGAAAATGCAAAATCGCCGAATGAGAGAAAGAATGACGTTCATCGGAACAGCTGATGCAGTTTACTTTTTTCCATCAGTCATATACAATAAAATCAATCATTACCGTGGCGAATTGACCGATCATTTTATCCTGGCCAACGCGCCGCGGTTTTATCTTTTCAAGAGAGGTTTTTAGCATGGCATTGGATTATCGTAAATGCGCTGAGGAGATCTTTTCCCATCTCGGTGGGAAAGAAAACATTATCAGTGCGGCACACTGTGCAACCAGACTCCGGCTCGTAATTGCTGACAACAGCAAGATCGATACCAAAGCTCTGGAAGAGGTCGAAGGAGTTAAGGGCCTGTTCGACTCAAACGGCCAGCTTCAGCTTATTATCGGAACTGGAACTGTCAACAAGGTCTATGACGAATTTTTGGCGGTTACTGGGCTGACTGCAGCAACAAAAGCGGAAGTAAAAGAGGCTGCGGCTTCCAAGATGCCGCTCTGGAAGAAGATACTGAAAACACCAGGGGACGTCTTCGTCCCGATCCTCCCTGCGATCGTTGCCTCTGGTCTGATGATGGGCCTTGTGGAAGCTTTGCCGAGATTTATTCCGTCGTTCGGCGAATCGGACTGGTACAGTTTCCTGGACCTGGTTGCGAACACGGCATTCGCATTGCTTCCGGTTCTGGTGGCAATCAGCTCTGCCAGAGTATTTGGTGGAAACATCTTTCTTGGGGCTGTTATCGGTCTAATGATGGTCCATCCTGCTCTGATTAACGCCTGGACTGTAGGCAACTACGCCGCAGGCACGATTCCGACGTGGAAACTGCTATTCTTTACGGTGAAGCAGGTCGGTTACCAGGGACATGTCATTCCCGTTATCCTTGCGGTGTTCCTGATGTCTAAGCTGGAGGCGTGGCTCCATAAGCATGTGCCCGAGATGATCGATCTCTTTGTTACACCTCTGGTAACGGTTTTGACCACGGCATTTGTCACTTTCACGATCATCGGACCTGCTTTTTCTGTTCTTGAAAACTGGATCCTTGCGGCGGCGCAGCAATTGATCACCGTGGGATTTGGCATCGGTTCCCTGATCATGGGCGCGATCTATCCCTTTACGGTCGTCATGGGTCTGCACCACATGTACAACGTCATTGAGGCGGGTATGATTGCCAGCACCGGAGTGAACACGTGGATGCCGATCGCTTCTGCGGCAAACTTTGCACAGTTCGGCGCCTGTCTGGCAGTTGCACTCAAAACAAAGAATCAGAAAACGAAATCTGTCGCTCTTCCGTCTTCGCTTTCCGCATCACTTGGAATTACAGAACCTGCGATTTTCGGAATCAACTTCCGCTTCATGAAACCGTTTATTGCAGGTGTGATAGGCGGAGCAATCGGCTCTCTGTTTGCGGCCTGGGTGGGTTTCGGCGCGACGACTTATGGTGTGACCGGCATCCCTGGGCTGCTTGCAGTCAATAATATGCCCATGTATATCATTGAACTCCTGATCTCTGCAGGTATTGCGTTCTTCCTGACGAATCTGCTCTGGAAGGAAGACGAACCGAAATCCGCGCCGAAGAAAGAAGAGAAGAAAGAAGAACCCGTATTTGTCCCGGAGAAAACGGTTATCAGCTGTGGAGCGGGTAATGTTCTTCAGCCTGTTCCTGGAAGAGTGATTCCACAGAGTGAGATTCCGGATGAGACGTTCGCGGAAGGAATCCTCGGCGATGGCGTTGGTATCGAGCCAAGCGATGGAATCGTTGTCGCACCGTTTGACGGAACGGTTTCTCAGGCTCCCGACACCAAACACGCTCTTGGCCTGGAATGCAACGGCATGGAACTGCTCATCCATGTCGGCGTCAATACGGTCAATATGAACGGAGATGGATTTGAACTATTCGTGGAGGAAGGCCAGGAAATCAAAACCGGACAGAAACTGATGTCTTTTGACCGTGCCAAAATTGCCGCTGCTGGGTACAGTGATACGGTTGCGGTTCTGCTGACCAATTCCTATGATTTCGATGATGTTGTCTGTGGTGAAGTATAATCAGTAACGGAACCTGTCGTGGGAGCAGTGTCTATCTGCTCCCACGATTGAATTCACGACTTTTATTCCGATTATGAAACTCTGTGTTTTTTCTGATTCTCATGGATATACGAGGAAAATGCTGCAGGCAATAAGGCATGAACAGCCGGATATGCTTGTTTTCCTTGGTGATGGCTCCCGTGACTTTGATGCAGTCAGAAGCACATTTCCTTTTTTGCCTGCGATGGATGTGAGAGGAAACTGCGATACGCTTTCTGACGCTCCGTTTTTTTTGGTGTTTACGGTTCAGGGCATTAAGATCTTTATGACGCACGGCCATCGATACGGCGTCAAGTACGATCCCGACTTTGATGAACTTTGTTCCGCTGCGAAAAATGCGGAGGCAGACATTGCCCTTTTTGGACACACCCATCAGGCATTCTGCAGAATCAGAGACGAAGTGCTGCTCCTGAATCCCGGCTCAGTAGGGGAAAGGAAGAATCCTTCGTATGCGGTGATCCAGATCCAGAAAAACGGAAAGTTCAAAACGGATATCAAAGGGATTATCTGAGTTTTGAGCAGAGCAGGTGCACGGCACCTGCTCTTTTTTATATTTGGAAGAAGGTGTCATTTTGCACAAGCATTTCATTGCCTGATTGTAAGTTCTTCCGATTTTTTCTGCCACCGGTACAAAGACAGCGCTTTTGATCCTGCTTTTCTTGATGGTTCATCTGCCAATTCGATATACTGAAAATAGATTAGAAATAAACACTTTGAAAGGAGAAATTGAGATGGCGTACAAGAAGTTGTTTGAACCCGGAATGATTGGTAATCTTCAGTTGAGAAACAGAATCGTCATGACGGCGATGGGATGTTCCCTGGCGGAATCCACCGGAGAAGCAGGAGCGCGCATGATCAAGTATTACGCGGATCGTGCCAGAGGGGGTGCAGGGCTGATTATTACCGAAATCACCAGAGTCGATGACGAGACCGGTGTCGGTACACCCAATCAGCTGAGTGTTACAAATACGCATGTGATTGCGCAGCTACATCGACTGGTGGAAGCGGTTCATGCGTATGATACAAAATTGTTTGTTCAGCTTCATCACCCCGGAAACCAGACACCGAGCAGACTGATTGGCGGAAAACAGCCTGTATCTGCTTCAGATGTTACCTGCAGGGTTATTGGAGAACAGCCAAGGCCTCTTGAGACTGAGGAAGTGGAGGCGATGGTCAAGAAGTTCGTGACCGGTGCGGTGATTGCTCAGAAATCCGGAGTAGACGGCGTCGAGATCCATGCAGCACATGGTTATCTCGTCAGTCAATTCCTGTCTCCCTATACCAACAAAAGAACGGATAAATACGGTGGTAGTTTTGAGGGACGCATGCGTTTCATTACTGAAATCATTATGGGCATCAAAGCATTCTGCGGGCCTAAATTCCCGATTTCAGTCCGAATGAACGGCAACGATTTTCTCTCGGGAGGAATCGACGACGAGGAAGGTATCAAGATTGCCAAGTATCTGGAAGGACTTGGAATTTCCTGCCTGAATGTGAGCTGCGGAATGTATGATTCCGGCTCAACCATTATTGAGCCCTCCTTTTATGCCGAGGGATGGAAAAAACATCTTGGCGCAAACATCAGGAAAGCAGTCAGTATCCCCGTTATTGCTGTAGATGCGATCAAGCATCCTGCTGTAGCAGAACAGATGCTTGAAGAAGGAAACTGTGACTATGTCGGTATCGCAAGAGGCTTCCTTGCGGATGCGGACTGGGGTGTGAAGGCGAAATGTGGAGACGAGAAACTGCTCCGGAAATGCCTGGGGTGTATGGAATGTTTCCGTATTCTGAATGACGGACTTCCGCTCGGATGCACTCTGAATCCTGTATTGGGGAGAGAGTTCGAATGGGGTGAAGAAAAACTGGTGCGCAACGGTGCAGGTCGGACTGTGGCGGTGGTGGGGGGCGGACCGGCAGGCATGCAGGCTGCGCTCGTCCTTGCGAAGAGAGAATTTAAAGTAGTTCTGTTCGAAAAGAGTAACAGACTCGGCGGGACTGCCAATCTGGCAGCGATTCCTCCGTTCAAAGGAATGCTTGCTGAATTTGTCGAGACACAGGAAGCGGAATTGAAAGAGGCTGGAGTTACCGTCATGCTGAATACGCCCGGTACGCTGGAAGTAATCAGGGCAAGCGGTGCGGAGGCAGTCTTCCTTGCCACAGGTGGCGCACCGGTCCGTCCTGCGATTCCCGGAATCGAAAAAGCCGTGACAGCGGAGGATGTGCTTGCAGGCAGGGCAGAAGTCAGTGGCAAAAACGTGGTTGTCGTTGGTGGAGGTGTGACAGGACTCGAAACAGCTGAAACGCTTGCACCGGATTATCATGTGACCGTCGTGGAGATGTTGGACAAAGTCGGAGGGAATCTCTATCCGAGCATCGTGATGCATCTCGCTCAGGAAATTATGAAAACGGGTGGCGCGATTGCAAAAGGCAAGGCGCTGGTTGAGGTTCAGGACGGCCAGGTTTGCATAAAGGATACGAAGACGGGGGAGCTCTCTGCCATTCCCGCAGATACTGTCATCCTTGCGATGGGTGTCCGGCCAAATAGACCTGAATTTGAGGAGTTGACTGAAGCATTCGGAGATGATTTGATTCTCGTCGGAGATGCTTCCAGAACCGGGCAGATCTATGATGCTCTGCATTCCGGATATGACCGTGCTTTTGTATATAAGGCAAGATGACGCTTCCGGGTTTAGCTTTCTGATCAAAAAATGCGGGGCTTCCTATTCGGGAAGTCCCGCTTTTCATATGCTCAGTGTTTTTTTGGAGGGTGCTTCACAAGATCATAAGCACCTTGGAGCAGTGACATCTGCTGAAAATCATATTTGTAATATTTTTTTGCAAGTTTTATGCTTTTTTCTGCGAATTTGACGCTTTCCGGTAGTCGGTCAAGATTAAAACATGACAGCGCGACGGTCATATACACATGGCAAAGAGCCTTTTTGGCTTCCGTTCCCTTCGCCTCTGAGAGTTCCAGAAGAACCGATATCAGACGGAGTCCGACTGCGCGGGAGTCCGCAAATTGATGACCTTCATAGAGCGCGTCCAGTATGTCAGCAAGAAAATCCGCTCTTTTTTCAAGGGAAAGAGCCTGAAGCTGGGATTCATTTAGAGCGGAGTCAAGTGCACGATGAAGTTCATCCGGCTTTCCGAGTGCTACACAGCAGGAAACCAGAAGAGGAAGGATAAATTCTCCCTCTTCTTTACAGAATTCCTCTTTCGAGGATAAAGCATTTAGTAACGGGAGTGCTTCCTCATAACGTTCGGCATCTATCAGAATCGCTGCCCGGTCTGCCTGGGTTATGAGAACAGAGCGGTCTTCAGAACCGTTCAGTTTTGTATAAGCATCAACGACCTTTGCGTTAATTACTAGTGCGTCTTCATTTTTCCTAAGCATATACAGGGAATGAAATTTAAGTTCCATGGCCTGAATCGTATGCAAATCTGTTTCTCCCCTTCTGGAAAGAAGTACCGGCTCTGCCTCGGATATGTAATCAAGACAGGAATCATAATCTTCCTGTTGGAAATAGTATTCCGCAATGTATTTTCTGCACAGAGCTGCGCGGACAGAGTTTTCGCCGTCAATATGATCGTAGATCATAGCAAGATCCCGAGACACAAAACAGGCTGCTTCTTTCTGCCCGATCTCTTCCAGATGCTGAACATACTGTTCTTCAAAAGCTATATACTGATCTGAATACATGCCGAATGTTTCGAGCGTGTTCTTTTTTTCCGCTGCCCATTGCCAGGCCTGCTTCTGTGTACCCGTCTGCTCCATATCCACCTCTTCATGATCTCAAGTGATATGTTCAGTATACCAAAAACATGCGCAAAGAAAAAAACAATGATTATGGCTAATGCGTTTCTGAAACAAAAAAAGTTTCAGAAAAATTAGCACTCTACTATTGACAGTGCTAATTATTGGTGCTATAACATAATCGAACAAAGGAACAGAGAAGATTCTAAAAGAATGATCTGAATCCAAACCCTCCGTCCCAATGCTCATAATCAAAATACAGGATTTGAGTATAGGAGGACAAAAAAATGTTATATCCGAGTATTTGGCATGAAAACCTTTTTGATGATCTGATGGACTTTGATTTTCCGTCCTGGAGAACGATTGAGGAACCGGAACGCAAGCTTTACGGCAAACATGCTGCGACTCTGATGAAGACAGATGTTCAGGAGCATGAGAACGGTTACGAGGTCGATATCGATCTTCCTGGATTCAAGAAAGAAGATATTTCCCTTGAACTTGAAGATGGTATGCTGACTGTAAAGGCGTCCAAAGGACTGGAAGAGAACAAGGAAGACAAAAAAGGCCGCTTGATCCGTCAGGAAAGATATACCGGCTCGATGCAGAGAAGTTTCTATGTCGGTGAGAATGTGACTCCTGATGAAATCTCTGCGAGATATGAGGACGGTGTGCTGAGATTGAGCGTACCGAAGAAAGAGGAAAGGAAACTTCCGGAGAAGAAGACCATCGCAATCGAAGGGTAATTCTTGAAACAAGGTGCTCCCGCAAAGGCGGGAGCACTTTTTTCGGTTCGGGTCATTATTTCTGTGATATAATTGCGATGGAAGAAAGAGAGGAACGAAATATGTATTCTGAAGTTCAAAAATGGCTGGATTCCGTTCTGGATCAGCCCATCCCAGATGGCGCTGTGGGATTCATCTTTAATCTTTATGAGGACGGAGATGATCTTTGGTCTCTGGAACTGGTCGCAACAACCCGGTTTGATGAAAATGATCCGGATTGGGGATGTGATGAACTGTCGGACCTCGGGACCAGGGAGAGTCCGCTGTCTTGGATTGAGGATGCAGGCTGGGAAGCGATTCAGCAGGAAGCTGCTGACGCGCTTTCTGAGTACCTTTCAGGCGGAAAACATGCCGATATTCTGAGAAATGCGGATGGGGTCGGCGTCGGATTTGTAGACGGAGAACTGGATCTTCTTTACGTCAGGCAATGAGCTTTTTGCGTAAATATCTGTCCGTATCTCGTTGCAATGAGTGACGAACAGATAAATCAGTGGATATTGTGCTGAGAGGCATCAACATAATTATTGACGGGGGGGAACATATGAAAATCAAGTATTATCCTATAATCAGTTTGATCAATGGCAAAAAAAGAGACACTCTTGCAGAACAGTTCCTTGACGAAATCAGAACGGAACTGGGCTGGGAACTCGAGGCGGTTGATCGGATTGAAGATCTTAAGGATGAAGAGCTCAGGTTCATTTTTGTAATGAGCGGTGGCTCGGAAAGCGGCTTTCTGAAGATTTACGATCAGATCTCAGACAAGCCCTGTTATATTCTTTCTACATTGCACGGAAACTCTCTTGCCGCTTCTATGGAAATTCTTTCGTATTTGAAACAGAACGGGAAGAAGGGTGAGATCCTTCACGGTGACGGAAAGACAGTAGCAAGAAAACTCAAAGCGCTGGCACAGGCAAATGAGGGCCTGAAGAAGATGCGCGGAGCGAGATTCGGCGTGATCGGTGATCCTTCGGACTGGCTGATTGCCAGCATGGCAAATGAGGCGGCCCTGAAAGAAAAACTCGGAATTACGCTTGTTCATATTCCGATGGAGGAACTGGAAGCGGAAGTCTTTAAGAATTCCTATGAGCCGACTCACTGGACTGAAGAACTCCTTTCCAAAGGATATGATGGTAAGGAAGTGGAGAAGGCACTGTACATCTACGGCGGTTTCCGCAGATTGGTCGATAAATACCAGCTTCACGGTGTGACTGTGCGTTGCTTCGATCTGCTGACATCAGTATTCTCCACTGGATGCCTCGGACTTGCAATCCTGA